>Ga0210400_10000579_pt1 | contig 40337 bp, 30 predicted proteins | sample IncBWH26MmetaG_FD_155456 | JGI IMG/M metagenome (GOLD analysis project Ga0210400, IMG submission 155456) | Forest soil microbial communities from Barre Woods Harvard Forest LTER site, Petersham, Massachusetts, United States - Inc-BW-H-26-M | ecosystem: Environmental > Terrestrial > Soil >... | reverse complement strand
GACACGCATCACTTCAGGTACGGCGCCAGGAACTTCCCCGTGATGCTGGCCTTGTGCTTGGCCACCTGCTCGGGCGTGCCTTCCACGAGGATGGTGCCGCCCTCGGCGCCGCCTTCGGGGCCCAGGTCCAGGATCCAGTCGGCGGTCTTGATGACATCCAGGTTGTGCTCGATGACGACGACGGTGTTGCCCGTGTCCGCCAAGCGATTGATGACCTCCAGCAATTTCTGGATGTCCTTGAGGTGCAAGCCCGTGGTGGGCTCGTCGAGGATGTAGAGCGTGCGGCCCGTGGCGCGCTTGCTCAGCTCCTTGCCCAGCTTCACGCGCTGGGCCTCGCCGCCGGAGAGCGTGGTCGCGCTCTGGCCCAGGCGGATGTAGCCCAGGCCCACATCCAGCAAGGTCTGGAGCTTGTTGAAGAGCACGGGGATGGGCGCGAAGACGGTGGCCGCCTCCTCCACCGTCATGGCCAGCACATCCGAGATGCTCTTGCCTTTGTAGTGGATTTCCATGGTCTCGCGGTTGTAGCGCTTGCCCTTGCACTGCTCGCAGGTCACATAGACATCCGGCAGGAAGTGCATCTCGATCTTGAGGACGCCATCGCCCTCGCACTTCTCGCAGCGCCCGCCCTTCACATTGAAGCTGAAGCGCCCCGGCGTGTATCCCCGCGCCTTGGACTCCGGCAGCTGCGCGAAGAGCTCCCGCAGCGGCGTGAAGAGGCCCGTGTAGGTGGCGGGGTTGGAGCGCGGCGTCCGCCCGATGGGCGCCTGGTCGATGTCGATGACTTTGTCGATGACATCGAGCCCCGTGATCTTCTTGTGCTTGCCCACCACATGGACGCCCTGATGCAGCTGGTTGGCCAGGGCCTTGTAGAGGATCTCGTTCACGAGCGTGCTCTTGCCCGACCCCGACACTCCCGTGATGCAGGTGAAGATGCCGATGGGGAAGGCGGCATCCACGGTCTTGAGGTTGTTCTCCGTGGCCCCCAGCACGCGGATCTCCCCGCGCTCTGCGCGACGGCGCTTCTTCGGCACGGGAATCCCGTCGCGGCCGGAGAGGAAGGCGCCCGTGACACTGCCCTTGTCCGCCGCCACCTGGGCGGGCGTGCCCTCGGACACCACGCGGCCCCCGTGCTCACCTGCGCCGGGGCCCATGTCAATCACATGATCCGCGGCCTCGATGGTCTCCAGGTCGTGCTCGACGACGAGCACCGTGTTGCCCAGGTCGCGCATGTTCATGAGGGTCTTGAGCAGCTTCTGGTTGTCGCGCTGGTGCAAACCGATGCTGGGCTCGTCGAGCACATAGAGCACGCCCTGAAGCTTGCTGCCGATCTGCGTGGCGAGGCGGATGCGCTGGCCCTCGCCGCCAGAGAGCGTGGCCGCTGAGCGGTCCAGGGTGAGGTAGCCCAGGCCCACATCATCCAGGAAGCCCAGCCGCTCGCGGATCTCCTTGAGCACCTTCTCCGCCACCACGGCATCCTTGCCATCCAGCTTCAGCCCGTCGAACCACACGCGGCCTTCCCGCACGCTCAAAGAAGTCACCTGGGAGATGTCCCGCCGGGCCACAGTGACGGCCAGCACTTCCGGCTTCAAGCGCTTGCCCTTGCAGGCCTCGCAGGGGATGACCCGCATGGCCTCTTCCAGCTCCTCGCGGGTGTCCTCGTTCCCCGTCTCGTTGTAGCGGCGCTGGAGGCCGCCGATGATGCCCTCGAACTGGTGCATGAAGTCGTAGCGGCTCTTCTTGCCCTCGTAGTGGAAGCGCATCTCCTTCTCGGTGCCATGCAGGAGCAGGCGGCGGATCTCCGCGGGCAGCTTCTTCCAGGGGGTGTCGAGGCTGAACTTCGCCTTGCGGGCGAGCTGCTCCAGGAACTGGCTGCGCCAGCCGTCCTCACTGAAGGACCGCCAGCCCGGGGCCTGGATGGCGCCTTCGTTGATGCTCAGCGCGGAATTGGGGATGACGAGCTCCTCCGCGAACTGGCGCTTGAAGCCGAGGCCGTCGCAAGCGCCGCAGGCGCCGTGGGGCGAGTTGAAGGAGAAGCTGCGGGGCTCCAGCTCCGCGAGGCCCTGGCCGAAGAGATCGCAGCGCGTGTTGGTGCAGGCGAGGCGGGAGGAAAACAACTTCTCCTCCCCATCGAGATCCACGAGCGCCGAACCTTCTGCGAGATTGCAGGCGATCTCCAGGCTGTCGGCCAGGCGCGTGCTGAGGCCCTCGGCCACCTTGAGCCGGTCGATGACCACCTCGATGGTGTGCTTCTTCTGCTTGTCGAGGTCCGGCAGGCCCTCGGTGAGATCCAGCATGTCGCCGTTGACGCGGGCGCGGATGTAACCCTTCTTCACGAGATCTTGCAACATGCGCTTGTATTCGCCCTTGCGGCCGCGGATGACGGGGGCGAGGATCTGCAGCTTCGTCCCCTCGGGGCGCGACAGGATCTGATCCGCCATCTCCTGGATGGTCTGGCTGGCGATGGGCCGGGCGCAGGCGGCGCAGTGGGGCTTGCCCGTGCGCGCGAAGAGAAGGCGCAGGTAGTCATAGATCTCCGTGACCGTGGCGACCGTGGAACGGGGGTTCTTGCTCGTCGTCTTCTGCTCGATGGAGATGGCGGGGGAGAGACCTTCGATGCTGTCCACATCGGGCTTCTCCATCTGGTCCAGGAACTGCCGCGCGTAGGCCGACAGGCTCTCCACATAGCGGCGCTGGCCCTCGGCGTAGAGCGTGTCGAAGGCGAGGCTGGACTTGCCGCTGCCGGAGAGGCCCGTGATGACCACCAGCTTGTTCCGCGGGATCACGAGGTCGACATTTTTCAGATTGTGCTCGCGGGCACCTTTAATTGTGATCGCTTCCATGCCAGCCTCGGCCTTCCAGCTTACGCTAAAAGTTCGCCTCCCTCTCTAGGCCTACCCTGGAAGGGGATTCCATGGCCGCGCCGTACACAGCTCCCTGGAAAGCCTGGTCCGCCGAACAGGCTGGAGTCCGGGCTGGAGAGGTGGAGCCCATCCACCGGCTGCGGGTGGCCACGGGCCGTCTTGGAGCGGCCCGCGAGCTGATGGGTGCCAAGCCATCGCGCCGTCTCGCCGAGCTGAGGGAGGCTCTAGGCCAGGTGCGGATCTGGGATATGCACCGCGCTTTGCTGCTGGAGCTGGCTGTCCCGCCTGGTGACCGAGCCGAGGCCGGGTGGTTCGAGCTGCTGGCGTGGATCGGCCGGTGCCGGCACCGGGAGCTGAAGGCCCTCGGCCGCCGCTTGAACGGCCCCGCTTTGCGGCGCTGCGCCGCCCCACCCGTGCCGGAGGCGCGTGAACTCGAACCCGCCCTGGCACGCGTGGCCGGGGGGGAAGAGAACCCCGAAATCCTGCATGCGCTGCGCATCGCCCTCAGGCGGCACCGCTACGCCTTGGAGTGGCGGGATCCGGATTCTCCCCTGCTCGCCCCCCTGCGGAATCTGGGAGATGCCTTGGGCCTGCACCGGGACTGGCTCCAGCTGGAGCGTCTTCTCGCCGACCGTGAACATCGGTGGCTTAAGCGGGGCAGGAAGGGCTTGGCGGCCGGGCTCCGGGAGCTGGGCTTCGCCGCGTCCCTCCGTCGGAAGTCCGCTTCCGCCGCCCTGGCCCCTTTCGCCGAGGCCCTTCGCGCTGCCGCGGGACCCTAGACTGGGAGGATGGAGTTCCGCCCCCTGGCCTGGCTGAGGAGCCTGCACGCCAAGCTCTTCATCGTGACGGCGCTGGTCACCAGCGCCCTCACCATCGGCGTGGCCTATTCCATCGTCCGCAACAGCCGCCGCGAGTTCCAGGACTACACGCGCCGCATCGTCGTGGAGGCCGCGCGGACGGTGGAGACAGACATCGTGCAGCGGGATCCGCAGTTCAAGGACCCTCGCAAGCTGGAGGAGCTGCTCCAGAGCATCGCGGGGGAGGACCGGGCCGTCTTCCAGATCGATGTCTTCAAGCGCGTGGATAACGGCAAGGTGGAGCTGGTGCGCTCCAGCGGCGAAGAGGACCAGGTGGATTGGAACCCGGACCTGGGCAGCTATCTGGACATCCAGGGACCCCAGAACGCGCTGGTGGATCTCGAAGGCGGCGGACGCGCCTGGAAATGCTACCTCCCCATCGCGAACCCGCGGCCGCACCGGCCCAGCATCGGCCTGATCCGCGCCTACTGCGACCTGGAGCGCTGGGAGGCTGTCTGGAGCGCGAACCTCCAGAAGACCTACCGCACTTTGCCGCCCGTGCTGGCGGGCGAGTTCATCCTGCTCTGGGTGATCCTGCGCTGGCTCATCAGCGATCCGCTGGCGGGGCTCGTGAAGGCCATGGAGCGCCTAGAACAGGGCGAGGCCGACGCGCGCGCGGAGGTGCAGCGGCGAGACGAGCTGGGCTACCTCGCGGCGCGCTTCAACGCCATGGCGCAACGGCTCCAGCGCGCCTCACGGGAGCGCGAAGACCTCATCCGCGAGATCCAGCAGCTCAACGCGGGGCTCCAGGACCGCATCGGCACGGCGCTGGGCGAATTGCAGGATAAGAACGACGAGCTGGGCCAGCTGGTGGAGCGCGTGAGCCTGCTGCGTGAGGAGCTGAGCCAGCAGGAGCGGCTCGCCGTGGCGGGCCAGCTCAGCGCCACCTTCGCCCACGAGGTGGGCACGCCCCTCAATCTCGTGAACGGCCACCTGCAGATCCTCCAGTCCCAGGCGGGATTGCCCGAGAAGGCCACGGAACGCCTCGGGCTGATCCAGTCCCAGATCCAGCGCGTGAGCGACATCGTGCGGCGCCTACTGGATATGACCCGGCGGCCCCAGCTTTCGAAGGGCGAGCTGCATCTGGAGGCTTTCCTCCAAGACCTCCAGGCCCTCTGGGCTCCCACCGTCGCCACCCACGGGGTGCAGGTGCACCGCCTCGTGCCGCCTGATTGCGTGCTGGACGCGGACCGCAAGCAGATGGAGCAGCTCTTCCTGAACCTCGTGAACAACGCCCTCGACGCCATGCCGGGCGGCGGCACTGTCACGATTCGCGCCGCGCGGCTCCAGGGCCCCGAAGGCCTCTGGGAGATCCGCGTGGAGGACAGCGGCCAGGGCATCACCGCAGAAGCGCTGCCTCAGGTCTTCAAGCCCATGTTCACCACCAAGCCCGAAGGCAAGGGCACCGGCCTGGGTCTCCCCATCTGCCGCGAAATCGTCCGCGGCCACGGCGGCGACATCCGCATCGAGAGCGCGCCCGGCAAGGGCACGGCGGTGGTGTTCACGCTGCCGGAGGCGAAGATGGTGGCGGCGGTTTAAATATCTACCACTTCCACCGCGCCCAGTTCCTCGCCCAGAAACCGGCTGCCCACTTCCTGTAAGCGGCTGCTGGCGTCGGTGAGGAGGACTTTCAGGTCGCCGCGGGGGCCTTCGCGCTTGGCGCCGCGCTCCGCCAGCAGCTCCTCCACGCCCGCCGCGGCGGCTTCGCCGCTGTCGATCCAGGCCATTCCGGGATGGGCCTTTTCAAGGCTCGGGCGCAGCACGGGATAATGCGTGCAGCCGAGCACGATGGTCTTCACGGACGGAGGGAGCGAAACGAGGTAGCGGCGGCAGGCCTCCACCGTGAGCGCGTCGTCCAGCCAGCCTTCTTCGGCGAGAGCCACGAGCAGCGGACAGGCGACGGCGTGGATGTCCGCATCGGCCCGACGCTGGCGGATGGCCCTTTCATAGGCGCCGCTCTGCACGGTGGCAAGGGTTCCGATGACACCGACGGGGCCTTCGACTTTCGCGGCCGCTTCGGCGCCGGGCTCAATAACGCCGACGACAGGCACGGGGCTTTCGCGCTTCAGGGCTTCCAGCCCGTGCGCGCTGGCCGTGTTGCAGGCGATGACGAGCAGCTTGGGGTCGAACCGCTGGAGGATGGCGCCGGCCTGCAATGTGTAGCGCTCGATGGTGGCGTGGCTCTTGGTGCCATAAGGGACGCGGGCGGTGTCGCCGAGGTAGATGATATGTTCCGACGGCAGCCGCTTGCGCAGCGCGTGGACGACCGTGAGGCCGCCGATCCCCGAATCGAAGACACCGATGGGACGGGGATCGCTCACACGCGCTCCGCGAGGATGGCGATCCAGGCTCCTTCGCGGCGCACTTCGAGAAGGTGCAGGTCCGCAGCGGCGAGGCTCAGGAGCGCCTCATCCTCCCGCTCTGCGAGGATGCCGGAGGCGATGAGGCGGCCGCCCTTGGCAAGGCGCGACACGAGGTCCGGCAACAGCTCCTGGATGGTTTCCAGGAGGATGTTGGCAAGCACCAGGTTCCACGGCCCCGTCGCACGAGCGTCTTCCAGGTCGCCCACGAAGGAGGTGAAGGGCGCGACGCCCTTCAACGGCTCTGCGTTCATCTCGATGAGTTCCGTCATGGCGGGGCCGCAGTCGGGATCCAGGTCGAAGGCCACTAAGTTTCGCGCGCCCAGGTGGTAGGCAGCCAACGCGAGGATGCCCGTGCCCGCGCCCACATCAAGGCCAGGGCCCTTCAACTCGCCCCGCGCGGCAAGGCCCTCCAGCAGTTCCATGCAAAGCCGCGTGGTCTCGTGGCCGCCGGTGCCGAAGGCGAGGCCGGGATTCACGACGATGGTGATGCGGTCGGATGCGACGGGATCGGTGTCCCAGAGCGGCTTCACGAGGAAGCGCGTGCCCACTTCGATGCGGCCGAAGCCCTCGCGGCTCTTGGCCAGCCAATCCTCATCGGCGAAGGTTTCCGCGGCTTCCAACGCCACGTCCGGGAAGGCCGCGAGGCCCTGCGCATCCGGCGCATCCATCTCCGGCGGGAAGTAGGCGTAGAAGGCGTGGGGCGGGTCCGCATCGCGATAGAAGGCCGAAGCGCCATGCTCCGACAGCCAATCGCCCAGGCGCTCTTCGAGCGCATCGGGAACCGTCATCCGCCACCGGAGATGTGTCGCCATCTCTACAGGCTACCAGCGGCTCAGTCCGTCGCCGCTTCCTCGTCCTGGATATCCAGCCGCTTCATCTTTTCCAGGAAGGTGGTGCGCTTGAGGCCCAGCAGTTCCGCGGCCCGCTTCTTGTTGCCGCGCGTCACGGCGAGGCTCTGGAGCATGAGCTTCTTCTCCAGGTCCGTGACCACCTGGTTGAGGTCGAGGCCATCCGGCCCGATGTCGAAGGCGGAGTCCTCGGACGGTGCCGGCGGCAGGAAGGGGGCAGCGGGGATCGAAGCCGTCACGGCGGCCATCTCCTGAGGGACGCCTTCTTCCAGGAGGAACGCGAAGTCCTCCCGCACGAGCACGGGGCGCTTGGCGCTGAGCACGATGGCGCGCTCGATGGCGTTCTCCAGCTGGCGCACATTGCCGGGCCAGGGCAGGGCCATGAGCAACGGGTCCACACTCGGGTGCAGCGCCTTCGGGTAGAGCCCGTGCTCCCGCGCCTTGCGCGTCATGAAGTGCTGGGCGAGGAAGGGGATCTCCTCGCGGCGGCCCCGCAACGGCGGCAGGGTGATGGGCACCACTTCGAGGCGGTAATAGAGATCCTCGCGGAAGCGGCCCTCCTTCATGAGGGCGCGGAGATCGGCGTTGGTGGCGGCCACCACGCGCACATCCACCTTCACGGGCCCGCCGCCGCCCAGGGGCTGGACCTCCCGCTCCTGCATGACGCGCAAAAGGCGCACCTGTGCCGAGAGCGGCATGGTGGCCACCTCGTCCAGGAAGATGGTGCCGCCGTGGGCCTCGCGGAATTTGCCGGCCGTGTCCTTGCGGGCGTCCGTGAACGCGCCCTTGGTGTAGCCGAAGAGCTCGCTCTCCAGGAGGTTCTCGGGGATGGCGCCGCAGTGGACGGGCACGAAGGGGCCATCGGCCTCCGCACTGAGACGATGCACGGCGCGGGCCACCACTTCCTTGCCGGTGCCGCTCTCGCCGAGAAGCAGGACGGTGGCCTTGGTGGCGGCGGCTGCGCGGGCCCGCTGCATCACTTCCTGCATAGGGGCGCTCATGGCCACGAGACCGTAGTGCAGGGCCTGGCTGGCCGTGAGCTGCGTGGTGTGGCCGGAGCGCGGGCGCAGGCCCGGCAGCGGCGGATCCATGGTGAGCAGGCCCCATCGCACGCTGCCCAGATCGCTCCAGGCCGTGAGGCTCTTGGCGTTGACCGTCCCCGGCTTCCGCACGAGGAGGATGGGCAGGGCGCCCACCTCCGGTGCCAGGCGGGCCAGCTCGGGCGGGGGCCATTCGCCATCGGCGCTCACCACCCAGAGATCCGTCTCCTTCGGCGGCAGGCTGGGCGAGGCGGCGCGGTCCACGCTCACCTCCCATTGGGAGGCCCACGCGGAATCGCAGCCCTCGGTGGGCGCGCCCAGGGTGGACCAGTGCAGGCGGGGGAGGGATCGCATCGGAAGGGGCTTTGGGACATCCTGCCACGGCATCCCGAATGCCGCTAGGATCGCTGCGACGGGAGGTTCCCATGGCGCTCACGGAATCCGGCATGACTGCGCTGGAGACGCTCTGTCCCGATTTCCGGTTGCCGGGCGTGGACGGGCGCGACTGGGGCCGGGACGACTTCCGCTCCGAGCTGCTGCTGGTCGTCGTGATGTGCAACCACTGCCCCTATGTGCAGGCGGTGGACGACCGCATCAACCTGCTGGCCATGGCCTGCGCGGGGCGCTGCGATGTGGTGGCCATCAACCCTAACGACGCCACGGCCTATCCGGAGGACGGCTTCGAGGCCATGAAGGACCGCGCCGCTCTGAAGGGCTATGCCTTCCCCTACCTCCAGGATGTGGACCAGTCCGTGGCGCGCGCCTTCGGGGCGCTCTGCACGCCGGACTTCTTCCTCTATGACCGGGGACGCAGGCTGCGCTACCGGGGCCGCCTGGACGACAACTGGAAGGACCCGGACGGCGTGAAGAAGCGCGATTTGAAGGAGGCCATAGAAGCGCTGCTAGAGGGCCGGGAACCAGACACCTTGCAGCGGCCCTCCATGGGTTGCTCCATCAAGTGGAAGCACTGAAAGTGGTCTTCACATTTCTTGACGGAACCTGCGTGGAGCCCTGAGGCACACTGGAGGGTACGCCTCCGGTGATCCCATGTTCTTCCCGCCCGCCCTCCAAGTTCCTGTGCAAGCCCCCGCACCGAAAGCGGCCAAGCCGGATCTGCCGCCGGACTTCCAGGATTCCTTCCGCTTCGTCGTGCGGCCCTGGGGCTGGACGCATCTGGGCAGCGTCGGCCCGCGTGAGAAGGCCGCGCACACCTGGGAGCTGGAGAATCTCAGCGGCCAGCCCATCGTTTTCAGGGTGGCGGATCTGTCCCCTGGCGTGGTGGTGGCGGGCGATCCCTTCAAGGAACCCATCCCCTCCCACGGGAAACGGGCCTTCACGATCCAGGTGGACGCCACGGACTGGGAGGGCTTCCAGCAGCGCGGCATCCGGCTCGTGTCGGACGATCCCAAGCAGCCAGTCTACAAGGTGCTCTTCGACATGACGGTGCGCCCGGACCTCACGGTGGACGCGGTCCAGAAAAAGCTAGGCGGCATGGCCCCCTACGAATCGCCGCAGGCGGTCTTCCGTTTCAAGCGCGAGACGGGCGACCCGCTGGAGATCAAACTGGCCTCGCAGCTTCCGGCCTATGTGGAGCCGGAGATCGCGCCCATGGGCGCCTCCGCCGAGCTGCGGCTCACGCTCCGCGCCTCGAAGGTGCCCGCGGGCCAGCTCTCGGGCCTGGAGGTCGTGAAGGTGAGCACCAACGCGCCGAAACAGCCCGCCTTCGACCTCTACCTCGATTGGTCCATCGCCTTGCCCGTGCAGCCCGCGCCCACCCGGCTAGTGTTCGCCGATCCGAAGACGCGGACGCTTGAACTCAAACTCACGGGCGTTGCGGCCTTCAAGGTCGTGTCCGCGGATCTCCAGGCGACGGGCTTCTCCCTCGATGCCCTGCCCCGCGAGGCGGCAAAGACGCAGGTTCTCACGCTCCACCGGGACCGCGAGGACGCCAAGGACGGCTTCCTCGTCCTCACCCTCTCCGGCGTGGAGGATCCCCTGAAGATCCCCGTGATCTGGGCCGACCCGTCGAAGAAGTGATCAGATCTTCCCGGCCCCATCGCGGAGGTCGAGCGTCAGCTTGATGATCTGGCTTCCCCGGACGACTGTGATCTCCACCTTGTTCTTGAGATCCGCCTGCTCCAGATAGGCCACCAGCTCGCCGTAGGTACCCATGCGGTGGCCATCAATGGCGATGATGACATCTCCGATGGAGACGATCTGCTGCTTGGCGTCGGTGACGGTCCCGCGCAGGCCCGCCCGGGCCGCAGGGGATCCCGGCTCAACATGGTTGACGACCACGCCTTGCTCCACGCCGAGCTGGCGCGCCTGGATATCGACGAGGGTATCGAAGCCCATCCTGGGCCGGACCAGGGGTCCGCGGCTGATGAGCAGGGGGACGATCCGGTTGAGTGTGTCGATGGGGATGGAGAACCCGATGCCCACCGAGGCCCCGGTCGCGGCGGGAATGTACGCGTTCATGCCGATGACGCGCCCGGCGGTGTCCAGCAATGGTCCGCCGCTGTTGCCGGGGTTGATGGCCGCGTCCGTCTGGATGACATCCGTGATGTTGGTGTTGAACTGGGTGGGCAGCGTGCGGTTGAGCGCGGAGACGACACCGGTGCTCAGGGTGTGGTCCAGGCCCCAGGGATTGCCGATGGCGAGGACGCCCTGCCCGACTTCCAACTCCCTGCTGCTGCCAACAGGGAGGGGGTTCAGGTCTTCGAGCGGAGCGAAGACCTGGAGCACCGCCGTGTCGTAGGCGAGGCTGAAGCCGATGACTCGGGCTTGGTAGGTCTTGCCATTGGCGAGGGTGACACGCACCTCCGCCGCATCGCCGATGGTGCCGTCCTTCTCCACGGAGACGACATGGAAGTTGGTCACCACATGGCCTCTGTCGTCCCAGACCCAGCCCGTTCCGGTGCCGGCGGGGACCCTTGTCACATCGCCCGTGTACTGGTTCACCTCGTCCGCCAAGGTCGAGACATAGACCACCGAGGGCTTGGCCTCTTTGAAACGGCGGATGGTGTTCAGCTCCTCCGGCAGCAGGCGGCCTTTGGGCGCGGGCAGGCGGGGCTTGGCGCCCTTGCGGTAGAGGGCGATGATGGCGTCCTCCTGGGCCGTGAGACCGGACTTCTTCGGCTGGGCGGGCGCCGGGCCCCCTTGGGAGAAAAGGGAGGAGACGACCACCAAAGCGGAAAGCGGAGCGAGGGCGAAGCGGGATTGGACCATGCAGAACCTCGATTTCCAGTGTGGACGATGCTGCGCCGATGAGCGAGGCGGGCTAGTTTAGGAACATCAACCTCCCCATGGTCCGCCTCCCGCGTCTCGCGCCCTCCCGGTTGGGAGCCCTGCTCCTGGCCGGGGCCTTGGCCGTCACGGCCTTCCTGTGGTGGCGGTCCCGCCCGGCGGAACCTTTCCGGGTCGTCCTCAGCGCTCTGAGCGGTCCCTCGGACGGGCTGGATCTCAGCCAGCGCCGGGCTCTCCGCGACTGGGTGCAGTGGCAGTTGGAGGCGGGGGGATGCACAGTCCTGCTGCCGGGAACCATCCTGCCCAAAGATCTCCCGTCCCGGACCCGGATGCTGGAGCTCCGTCCCCGGCGCGTCGGCGACCAGCTCGCGCTGGGCTGGCGGCAGGCGAAGGCCGGGGACCTGGCGGATCAGGGCGAGGAGGCCTGGGCCGAGCAGATGTCGCCTGCGCGGGAACCCGCCCTCGCCATGCGCGCCCTCTTCTCGAGTCTGCCCCTTCCGGCGGGCTCACAGCTTCCGGAACGGCTGCTCACGCGGCGCGCGGACACCTTCTGGCATCTCATCGACGCCGTGGGTGCGAACCGCGACACCACGCGGCTTTCCAGCGGCTACGACCTGGCCCTCTCGGCCACGCGGGACGAGCCGGACTGCGCCATGGCCTGGATGGTGCTCGGGGATCTGCAATACCGGCGGATGCTCGTCGCGCCCGAATCCGATCCCACGGGGCAGGCCACAGCGGAACGCCACTTCCGCCGGGCCCTGGAACTGGCGCCTGCCACGCCGCAGGCCATCTTCCTGCTGGCGCAGCTGAAGGTGGATTCTGGTGACCATGCCGCGGCCTTGCAGGAGCTGTCGGCGGGCCTCCGGAACCGGCCCCGGGCCCTCTCCCTGCGCTCCGCGCTTGTCTACGCCGCGCGGACGGCAGGTCTCATGGGGCTGGCGCGTGAGGCCCTGGCGCGCATGGATGACCTGGTGCCCGAGGGCCTGCAGGCCAGCACGGCGGAGAACGCCTGGCTCTACCTCGGCAACCGGCCGCGTTTCGAGGCCAGCCTCCAGACCTCGCCGGACGAGCCCCGGAGCATAGTAGCCTCCTTCTACCGGGGCTATCTCGCGCTGGCGGACGGGAACACCGGCGCGGCGGCGGCCTGGTTCCACCGCAGCGGCGGCATGAGCAGCTACAGCCAGTTCACCGATCTCGCGGAGGTCTTCGAGCTCATCGCCACCTCCCAGCCCGACGCCGCGCGCGCCCGTCTGCGGCGGCTGGCCGACAACCGCGCGGGTCTGCGGGTGCCCGATGGCGAGTTCACTTTCAAGCTGGCGGAGGCCCACGCGCTGCTGGGCGAGGCCACCGCGGCTCAGGACGCCGCCGAGAAGGCTTTCGCGCAAGGCTTCGGCTGCACCACCTGGTACGAACAGAGCCCCTTCCTGGGCGCCATCCGCGGCACGCCCCGCTGGCGCGCCCTCATCTCCCACCTGCTGGACCGGCAGCGCCTCCTGGAGCGGAACTTCCCGCCCTCGGCCTTCGCATGACCCGGCGCATGCTCCCCCTCACCCTTCTGCTCGCGACCTTCGCGGCGCTCTCTGCCGGCGCCTTCGGATGGCGGCGCGCGCACCGCGCCACTCACACCCATCGGGCGCTGCTCCTGGATCCCGTCGTGGAGGAGGGGATCACCTCCTTCGAGGCCCAGTCCCTCGGATCGCTGCTCATGGACGCGTTGGAAACCCGCGCGGGCATGGCTGTCACACCCCTGCCCAGGTTGCCGGAACCCTATCAGCCGGAGGGCGGCCTGCTCCTCCTGCGGACCCGCGTGGCGCGGAGGGGCGCGGACCTGAGCCTCACCCTGGAATGGGCGGAGCTGGGCCCGGGGCACGACGGAGCTTGGCATGTGACCGCGCCACCCCCCGGCGCGCCGGACGCGGCCATCGAGACCGCGCTGGACGCGCTGCCGCTCGAGCCGACCCCTGCGGATCCGGCCCTGCTCCCCCACGATCCAGGGCGGTTCTGGGAGCTCCTGAAGGCCGATGGCGCGGTCTACAGCAATGTGGATCTGGACAGCGCCCTCGCCCTCACCCAGCGCCTGGCCGCCGAGGAGCCCCGCTGCGCGGCCATCCAGGCCTCCATGGCCCACCTGGACACCCTGCGCATCCTCCAGGATCCGCAGCCCCTCGATGGCCATGTGGACCTCGCGCTCGCAGCCGCGGACCGGGCCCTCGCACTCCTCCCCGGCTACCCGCGGGCGCTGCGCTTCGCCTCCCGCCTGCTCTCGGACCAAGGCCGCCAGGATGAGGCTCTGAACCGCCTGCGGGAGGGGCTGCGCCTCCACCACCGTTCCCTGAACCTCCTCCTCGCGCTCGATTACGCGACCCGCACGGCGGGCCTGTTGGACATCGCCCTTGGAGCGCGGGAGCGGATGGCGGCGCTGTGGACCGGAGCCCCCGTGGCGCCGCCCGTGGGCTTCACCTATCTCTACGCGGGGCACCCGGACGCCTTCGAAGCCAGCCTCCAGACGCCTCCGGGCCTTCGGCCGGACGGCTTCACCGCCTTCAACCTCGGCTACGCGGCCCTCATCCGCGGCAGACGCGAGGACGCCGCCCGGCGCTTCCAGGACGCCGAGCAGGATGCGGCTACCGAAGGCCATTTCCGCGCCCTCGCGAAGATCTTCCGCTTCCAGATCGAGGGCAGGACCGCCGACGCGCGGCAGGCGCTGGATGTGCTGGACCGCTCGCGCATGGGCCTGCAGGTGCCCGATGGCGAGTTCACCTTCACCATGGCCGAAGCCGCCGCCTTCCTGGGCGAGGAGGGGCTCGCCATGGATCTCGCCCAGCGCGCCTTCAGCCAGGGCTTCGTCTGCGCCTCCTGGTACCGCGCCAGCCCCTTCATGGCCGCGCTCCAGCCGCTGCCCCGCTGGCAATCGATCCTCCAGCATGTGGACGATCGGCGGGGCCGCTTGGCGGCGCTCCACCGGCCCAAGGATTTCGGACTATGAGACGCGCCTTCGCCACGATCCTCGCTACAGGGGCTCTGCTCCTGCTCCCGTTCCTGAGCTGCCACCTCAACCGGCGCGGCGCCATCCAGCGCGTCATGGTGGTGGAGGGTCCGGCCTGGGTGGATGTCCTGCCCGCGCAGCGGGCGGGTCTGCGCCTCCTCCTGGAGGATCTCGCGGAAACCGCCGGCGCCACCGTCCTCGCGCCGCCTCCCGGCGGTCCGCCCCCGGCCGGGGTGCTCCGCATCTCGCTGGAGGGATCGCGGACCGGTAGCGGCCTGCAACTCCAGGCGCGGATCCGCGGAGCCGACGGTTCTGAACGGGATCTGGTCCCTGCCACCGCCGATCCGCGGGGCCAATTCCAGCAGCTGCTCGCCGCAGCGGGCCTCCGTTCCCAGGCGGCCGCGGAGATCCTGCCCAACGATCCCGCGCACCTCCTCCCTCTGGCGGAGGTCTATGCCGCGGCCCTTGATGGCAGCGATCTGGATGCCCGCGCCGCAGGCATCCAAGCGCAGGCCATCGCCGCGCAGGAGCCGGAGTGCGGGCCCGCCGCCCTGGCCTGCGCCGAGAGCGCCTATCGCCGCCTGCTCAATCCGGGGCCGGCGGATCTGGAGGCGCAGATGGTCTGCAGCCAGGCCTTCGACACCGCGCTCAACCTGCTGCCGGGCTACCCGCGGGCGGCGGAGGAGGCGGGCCGCTTCTATACCGACACCGGCAACCAGCGCCGGGCGCTGGACATCCTCTTTAGCGCCGCGGACCTGTGGCCCAAAGCCCGCGGCCTCCGGACCAGCATGGCTTATGCCGCCCGCACCACGGGGCTGTTGGAGGGCGCAGGGTCGGCGCTGCGCGCGCGGGAAGCCCTGGATGGCGGCGGGGACCGTGAGGCGTTCCCGGAGGCCGCCTACCTCTATACCGGGGAGTGGGACCGCTTCAACGCCACGCTCGGCAGCGGTCCGGGTGAACGGCCCGACCCTCTCCCCGATTTCTACCGCGGCTATTTGCGTCTTCTCCAAGGCCGCCGCGACGAGGCCCTGGCCGGTTTCCGGTCGGCGGAGCGGCCCCAGGAATCCAATGCCCAGTTCCAGGCCCTGGCCCGCGCCTACCAGCTGGCGCTCGAAGGACACCAGGCGGAGGCGCTGTTGTCCCTCCGCCTGCTGACGCGATCCCGCCAGAATCTGCGGGTGCCGGATGGTGAATTCACCTTCAAGCTCGCGGAAGCCTATGGCTTCCTCGGAGCTCCGGAAGAAGCCATGGACGCCGCTCAACTGGCCTTCAGCCAGGGTTTCGGCTGCACACCCTGGTTCGAGCGGACGCCCCTGCTGTCCGCGCTGCACGAGCTGCCGCGCTGGCGGGCGCTCATCTCCCACCTCCAGGAACGGCAGAAGCTGTTGGAGGCGCGCTTCCCGGCCCGGGGCTTCGGGGCCAAGGTCCCGGGGGCCTGACATGACCCCGCGGACGCGGCGGCTCTTGCCAGGCCTCGTCGTGGTCGGCGGCCTTCTCGCGTTCTGGCTGTTCCGCCGCGCGCCCTCGCCGCCCGCGGACCGGATCGCCATCCAGGCTTATGGCCCTTGCGCGGACGGCACGGCCCTCCTTGTCTCCGATCTGATGCAACTCCAGAACCGCCGCATGGTCCTGCCCCATGGAACGCCGCCGCCTGAGTATGTCTCCCGTTTGCTGCTCCAGCTCTCCCGGGAAGGCGATGTGCTCACCGTGGACGCGCGCCTGGACGGCCGCGCCCTCCCGCGCCAGCAGGGCCCGCCAGCCATGGCGCTGGGCGGCCTCGCGAAAGCGCTCTCCCTGGACCCGCCCGGAACGGATCTGGTGCCCGTCGATCCGGCGGACGGCTGGGAGCTGCTGGACCTCGCGGGGCGCAGCCAAGACGAAGCCTCCGCCGCCCTTGTGGCCCGTGCCCAGGCCCTCGTCGTGCGGGAACCGGGCTGCACCAGTGCGCGGCTGGCCTTCGCCGGACTCTTCACCCGCTACCTCGTGGAGCACATGGAGGCCGATACGCTGGATGCCCAGCTGGCCTGTGAGCAGAACTTCCAGGACGGGCTGGCCGCCAAGCCTGCCTATCCCCGCTTCGCGGCCCTTTACGCCATCCACCTCTCCGATGTCGGCCGCCAACGCGAAGCCCTGCGGCTCCTCCAGGACGCCCTTCATCGCCACGCCGATAACGCCGCCCTGCTCAACGCCCTCGCCTACGCCGCGCGCACCTCCGGGCTCCTCGGACTGGCGGACCGGGCCCTGGAGCGCCGAGCGGACGCCCTGGGCGTGCCGCGGGGGCAATCGAACCTCGCGGACAACGCGCTGCTCTACGCGGGGAAGTACCGCGCCTTCGAGTCCGGTCTGGCCACGGTTCCGCCCGGCCCCATGCGGAGCTTCTACCAGGGCTACGCGCGGCTGCTCGTCGGCGATCACGAAGGCGCGCGGCCCTTCTTCGCGGAAGCGAAACCCGGCGGCCTGGGATCCACCCTTTTCGTGCGCCTTTCGGAGGTCTACCGCCTGGCGCTAGATGGCCGGGGGATGGAAGCCAACGCCGCGCTGGACAAGCTCGAATCGGAACGGATGTGGATGCATCTGCCGGATGGCGAGTTCACCTTCAAGCTGGCGGAGGCTTACGGCTTCCTGGGTCGGCCGGGCGAGGCGCTGGATGTGGCGGAGCGGGCCTCCGTCCAGGGCTTCGGCTGCTCGCCCTGGTTCGAGCGGGCCCCCTTCCTCTCCGGGGCGCGCCAGCTGCCGCGCTGGATCAGCCTCGACGGTCATCTCCGCGAGCGGCAGAAGCTCCTGGAGGAGGCCTTCCCGGTCTCCTCGTTCCCCCTGTAGACCGCGCCCCGGAAAGGCCAGCACCGGCGCGGTAAACTGCCCGCTGGACCGCCACGGGTGAACGCATGACCCCTTCTCCGACCTCCGCCACGCTCGAAGCCGCGCCCGGGAAGCTGGACGCTGAAGGCGTCTACCAGCCCACGCAGAAGGTCCGCTTCGTGACGGCAGCCAGCCTCTTCGACGGCCATGACGCCTCCATCAACATCATGCGCCGCATCCTCCAGGCCACGGGCTGCGAGGTCATCCACCTGGGCCACAACCGCTCCGTGGCTGATGTGGTGGAGACGGCCATCCAAGAGGACGCGCAGGGCATCGCCATCAGCAGCTACCAGGGCGGCCACACGGAGTACTTCAAGTTCATGGTGGACCTGCTGCGGGAGAAAGGCGCCTCGCACATCCAGGTCTTCGGCGGCGGCGGCGGCGTCATCGTGCCCGAGGAGATCCGGGAACTGGAAGCCTACGGCGTGGCCCGCATCTACAGCCCCGAGGACGGCCGCGCCCTGGGCTTGCAAGGCATGATCAACGACATGGTGGCCCGCTGCGATTTCGATCCGCGGGAGAAACCCGCGGCGGACCGTCTGGCGCGGCGCATCACCGAGATCGAGCTGGGTTCCGCGAACGGTTTTGCGCCGGAAGCCGTGAAACTGATCCCTGTCCTGGGCATCACCGGAACAGGGGGCGCGGGCAAGTCCTCGCTCACGGACGAGCTGCTGCGGCGCTTCCTCGTGGACTTCCCCGGCAAACGCGTGGCCGTGCTGAGCGTGGACCCCACCAAGCGCAAGACGGGCGGCGCGCTGCTGGGCGACCGCATCCGCATGAACGCGCTCTACCATCCGCAGCTGCGGGACCGCGCCTTCATGCGCAGCCTCGCCACCCGCGGCGCCGCGCACCGAGCGACTTCCGAAGCGCTGCGCTCCGCCATCTCCGCCGCCAAGGCCGAAGGCTTCGACCTCGTCATCGTCGAGACCGCCGGGATCGGCCAGAGCGACAGCGAGATCGCGGACCTCGTGGACCTCTCCATGTATGTGATGACGCCGGAATACGGCGCGGCCAGCCAGCTCGAAAAGATCGACATGCTGGATTTCGCCGACCTCATCGTCCTCAACAAGGCCGACAAGCGCGGCGCGGAAGACGCCCTCCGCGATGTGCGCAAGCAGGTGCAACGCAGCCGCAAGGCCTTCGACCAGGCACCGGACGGCATGCCCGTCTTCGCCACCTGCGCCTCCCAGTTCAGCGACCCGGCCACGGACTGGCTCTTCGTGAACCTCGTGAAGGCGCTCGCCGCCAAGACTGGCGTGGACTGGACGTCGAAGCTCGAAGCCACCCCCATCGCCCCCAAGAAGGCCGCCATCATCCCCGGTGAGCGCTCCCGCTACCTCGCCGAGATCGCCGATGCCGTGCAGGGTTACAAGGCCTGGGCCGCCCGCCAGTCCGAGACCGCCGAGCTGGCCTACGCCTTCTGGACGAGCCTCAAGGCGATGGGCGACCATGTGCCGGCCGCGGGCGAGTTCTTCGACCAGGCGCACCTGGTGGATGACTCCGACGCGGCCCTGCTCGTCCTGCGTCAGCGCTACCAGGAACACCTGGGAGAGCTTCACACGGACTGCCGCAGGCTCGTGAAAGGCTGGTCCGACCTACGCCGGGGCTACACGGAACCCGAGAATGTCTATGTGGTCCGCGGGCGCGAGATCCGCACCGCGAACTACATGGCCTCCTTGAGCGGCACGCAAGTGCCCAAAGTCTCCCTGCCTGACTGGTCCAGCTGGGGCAGCCTGCTGAACTGGCAACTCCTGGAGAATGTGCCGGGCGAGTTCCCCTACACGGCGGGCGTCTTCGAGTACAAGCGCACGGGCGAAGATCCGACGCGCATGTTCGCGGGCGAGGGCACGCCGGAGCGCACCAACAAGCGCTTCCACTATGTGAGCAAGGGCCAGCCCGCGGCGCGACTTTCGACGGCCTTCGACAGCGTCACGCTCTACGGCGAAGACCCCCATGTCCGCCCCGACATCTACGGAAAGATCGGCAATTCAGGTGTCTCCATCTGCACCGTGGACGACGCCAAGAAGCTCTACTCGGGCTTCGACCTGCTGGCGCCCAGCACCTCTGTCTCCATGACCATCAACGGCCCCGCGCCGACCATCCTCGCCTTCTTCCTCAATGCCGCCATTGATCAGCGGGCCGAGAAGTGGCTGATCGAGCATGGCGAGATGGAAGCCGCGCAGAAGAAGGTCGACGCGCTCTACAAGGCCAAGGGCTTGAAGCGCCCGGTTTATAGCGGCGGCCTGCCCGAGGGCAATCGCGGACTCGGCCTCGCCCTCCTGGGTGCCACGGCGGACGAGGTGCTGCCCAAGGAGGTCTACGGGAAGCTCAAGGCCGAGGCCCTCAGCGCCGTGCGCGGCACCGTGCAGGCGGACATCCTGAAAGAGGACCAGGCCCAGAACACCTGCATCTTCTCCGCGGAGTTCTCCTTGAAGGTGATGGGCGACATCCAGCAGAGCTTCATCGACCGGAAGGTGCGCAATTTCTACTCGGTGAGCATCAGCGGCTACCACATCGCGGAGGCTGGCGCGAACCCCGTGACGCAGCTGGCCTTCACGCTGGCCAACGGCTTCACCTTCGTGGAGTACTACCTCAGCCGCGGCATGCACATCGACGATTTCGCCCCGAACCTGAGTTTCTTTTTCAGCAACGGCCTGGATCCGGAGTACAGCGTCATCGGCCGCGTGGCGCGCCGCATCTGGTCCGTGGCCATGAAGGAGAAGTACGGGGCCAACGACCGCAGCCAGAAGCTCAAGTACCACATCCAGACCTCGGGCCGCTCCCTGCACGCCCAGGAGATCGACTTCAACGACATCCGCACGACGCTGCAGGCGCTCTACGCCATCTACGACAACTGCAACAGCCTCCACACGAACGCCTATGACGAGGCCATCACCACGCCCACGGAAGAGAGCGTGCGGCGGGCCATCGCCATCCAGCTCATCATCAACCGTGAGCTGGGCCTGGCCAAGAACGAGAACCCGTTGCAGGGCGCCTTCGTGATCGAGCAGCTGACGGAGCTGGTGGAGGAGGCCGTCCTGCTGGAGTTCCGCCGCCTCACGGACCGCGGCGGGGTGCTGGGCGCCATGGAGACCATGTACCAGCGCGGCAAGATCCAGGAGGAGTCGCTGCACTACGAGCACCTCAAGCACAGCGGCGAGCTGCCCATCGTGGGCGTGAACACCTTCCTGAACCCTGTGGCCCAGGAACCCGTCACACCGGAACTCATCCGCAGCACCGAGGATGAGAAGCAGCAGCAGATCGCCAACCTCACCGCCTTCCAGGAACGGAACAAGGACCGCGCCCCCGCCGCCCTCGCGAAGCTTAAGGACGCCGCCCGCGCCGGTTCCAACCTCTTCGAGGAACTCCTGGACGCGGCGAAAGTGTGCAGCCTCGGTCAGATCAGCAGCGCGCTGTATGAAGTGGGCGGTCAATACCGACGGAACATGTAGTCAGTCCGCGAGCTTCTTCAGCAACGCCCCGCCGTCCGCCACGCCCAGGCCCGTGCAGGCGCTGTAGCCCGCCGTAGCCTTGTAGGCGCCGTTGGTGCCCTCCGTGATGGGCTTCAGCGCGCTGTGAGCCACACCGTAGACCAGTGGATTCAGGTAGCCGAGGGGCTTCTTCCGCTTCGCGTTGATGCGCGTGATGAGGCCCGCCAGCAGCGGCGCGGCGGCGGAGGTTCCGCCCAGGACGCGCCAGACGCCGTCCACGAAAACGCGGTAGCCACCCTCCTCCGCGGCGTGAGCTGCTAAGTCCGGCACGCCGCGGCGGATGGCTCCATCGTTCGCGGATCTGGGAACGCCCGCGTGCCTCTGCCACTCCGGCAGCGCGAAAAACTCGCTGACGCCTCCGCCCGTGGCGCCCTTGTCCGGCAGCGCGTTCCACACCACCTCCAGGCCCCCCGCCTGCTGAGTGCCGCCCACGCCCAGCACCCAGGGGCTCGACGCGGGAAAGGCCACATGCTGCTTGCCGTCCTTGGCGCCATCGGTGGAGCCTTCATCGCCAGAGGAGACGAGCACCGTCACGCCCAGTTTGGACGCGCCCTGGAGCGCATCCGAAACCAGTTGCAATTCCAGCTCGCCCCATTCGGATTCCGCCGCACCCCAGCTCATGGAGAGGACGGAAGGCTGGTCCGCGCCGCCATGCAAGGCCGCCTCCACGAGGTCGAGGAGGCCGTCGGAATTGTTCGGCGCGATGAAGACCGTGATCTTCGCCGCGGGCACGACGGCGCCCAGCACCTCCACGTCCAGCGTCATCTCCCAGCGGCTGTCCTTGGTGGGCGAGGGATCGCCGCCGGAGACAGGCGTCACTGTGATGGACGGCACCGCGAGATCGAGCGCATCGAAATAGGCCGCAAGATCAGCTTCATGGAGCGCGCCTCCGAGCTGCAACAACCCCACATGCTGGCCCTTCCCATCGCCTTCGGGAAACTGGTAGCGCTGCGCGAAGGCGGGCGCCGCCATCCCAGCCTCCTTCGGTGCGGCGGCTTCGCCGTAGGTCTTCGATTTCAAATGGGGACGCAGCTTGGGGCGAGGATCGAGTCCCAGCACGCCGTGAAGATGCGCGCCCAGTTCCGCGGGCACGGACGGCTCACCTGCTCCCAGGAGATGCCCCTCCGCCGACCGCACCCAGTGCAGCCCGAAGGCCGCCGACATGTCTCGCGCGGTGCCGCACACCTTCAGGCGCCGGGTGCGTGGCATCCATGCGGCCACACGCAGGCTCTGCGCCTTCACGAACGCGGTGACCGCCACGCGGTCGCCTTCATCCGCCGACGCCAGCACGAGGCTGAGACCTACCTCCGCGCATTCCTCCACCGGCTCGTGAATCTCGGGCAGGTGCACCAGCGCGGTGGACAGGACGGTTCGCGGATTCATGCCTCTAGACTACAAAAAGGCCCGCGATCGCAGGCCTTCTGAACACGTCACTTCACGGGGGCCGGTGGCGGTGGCGGTGGCGGCGGGAGAGGCGGAGGGGGCGGAGGGGGCGGCGGCTGATGATCCGGCAGCTCAGGCGCCTCCGGGGCTTCAGGCGCTTGAGGAGGATCCGGCGGCTCGGGCATATCAAGATCCGGATTCACTCCGCCCGTACGGCCTTCGAGGTCCCTCATCTGCCGGCGGAGGTCCTCCATCTGGGCCCGCAGCTTCTTCAATTGGGCTTCCTGCCGCGGGGAAAGCGGGCGCGTCATGCGCTCGCCACGGGGCATCGCGATGACGCGGTCCTCCGTCACCTTGCCGCCCTTCTTGACGATGATGTGCATCTCGCCGTTCTTCTCGTTTGTGGTCACCTCGGGGATCTCAATGACCTTGTCTTCCACGATCTTCCCGTCCCGCTTGATGACAAGATGCTTGCGGCCCGGGCCTTCGTCGGTCATGGAGACCTCCGGCGGGTCCGGCAACTCGTCATCGGAGACCACCTTGCCGTGCTTGCGGACGATGATGTGCTCCCGGCCGTTCCTCACCTCGGTCCGGACCTCAGGCATATCCACGCGGACGCGTTCCACCTCCTGCTCGGCGCGCTCGCCTTCCCGTTCCGACCGGTCCGCTTCGCGCTGGGCGCGATCCGCCTCCAGCCGCGCGCGCTGCTCATCATGGCGGGTGCGCGCCACGGAGGCCTTCAGCCAGGCGCGCCCGGCGTCATCCATGGGCGTGACCGCGCCGTTCACCTTGTACACGGGGCCGTCCTTAGCCGTGACCTCGTAGCTGCGGGTGACGCCGCCGGTGGTCTGCTGGAGCTTGAAACGGCCATCCTTGCCCAGGGTCACGGGGTTGGCCGCGTCGGGATCGAGCTTCACCTCGCCTTCGCGGGTCAATGTGACCTGATCGCGGACCTTCTTCTCCTGGGACGGTTTGGAGGCGGCGGGCTGCTGGACGACGGTGCCGGCCAGGAGGCCCGCCGCGGCGAGGGCCAGCGCGGCGGAGCGGAAGCGGGGATTGGGGGCGAGCTGCGGCTGCAGCAAGCGGCGGATGCGGTTCATGAGAGAACCTCCATTGGCGCCGATCCGGAGATCGGCAGGGGCTTGTTCACGAAGGCCTTCGAGGGTTGCGAGGGCGCGGGCATAGGCGGTGCGGTCGCCGCAGAGGGCCACGGCGGTGTCATCGCAGCAGAGCTCACGCTCGCCGCGCAGGCGGGAGGAGAGCCACCACACGGCGGGGTGGAAGAAAAGGAGCGTCTCCAGCACGGACTGCACGAGGTTCACGAGGAAATCGAGGCGGCGGATGTGCGCCATCTCGTGGGCCAGCACCGCCTCCACCTGGGCGGGGCTGAGACCGGAGAAGGCCGCGGCGGGAATGAGGATGACGGGACGGAGCCAGCCCACCACCATAGGCGCCTCCACGCGGAGGGAGCGCAGCAGGCGCACGGCGCGGCGCAGGCCCATCTCGCGGGAGATGCGGGCCAGCACCAGATGCCATTCAGCCGGAGCCGGTTCCACACCCATGGAAGTGAGGCGTTGCAAGTAGAGGAGGCTCCCCGCGAAGCGCGCCGACAGCAGCGCCACGCCCGCGCACCACACAGCGAGCACCTCGGGAAGGCTGGGATCCAGCAGCATCTTGAGGCGCAGCATCCAGGGCAAGGAACCGGTCGCGGTTGCGGCTTCAGCCACGGGTGGCAACGGCGGCTGGGCCCCCGGCAGCAGGATGAAGAACGACACCAGGGGCGCGGCGGCCATGAGGGCGAGGAAGCCGAGCCCCGCGGCATAGCGCGCTTCCGGGCTGCGCCGCTGCATGAGCGCCAGCGCGCCCCAGGCCAGCAGGCCGATGAGCAGGCCCTCCCACACGAAATGCAGCAGCGTCCACGCGGCCGTGCGCGCGAGCGTTCCCGACAGAAGATTCGCCAGCGCGTTCATGGCTTCCCTCCATGCTCATCCAGCAGCTTGCGGATGGCCTCCAGCTCCGCCTTCGACGCCTTCTTCGATTGCAGCGCGCTCATCACGAGTTTCAAAGCTGAGCCCTGGAAGGCCTTGTCCAGCAGGTCCGTCACCAGATGCTTCTGGGCCTGCGACTCGCCCAGCCGCGCCTGGTAGATGTGGCCGCGGCCCTCCTCCTCGCGGGTGACGAGGCCCTTCTCCGTCATGATCTGGAGCATCTTGAGGACCGTGGTGTAGCCCGTCTCCCGCTCCGCGTTGAGCACCTCGTGCGCCTGGCGCACCGTGCAGGGCCCCAGGGACCACAGCACACGCAGAATGGCCAGTTCACCATCCGTGGGGCGGGGGAGTGGGGTGGGCGCCATGGGTTCTCCGAAAGACTTCGTAGACATCGATGAGTGTAGGAATCTCCGTGAAGGTGTCAACGAAGATGTTCGTAGTTGGTTTAGTCCCTTATTGAGGACTCCAGGATAGAGGTTTAGCAATTATTCGAAGCACGAACGGTTATTCCCCACGCTGTTGCTGGCCGGTTCCCGAAAAATCGCGCACCGGGACCATTCCCAGGCCAGGGCCGTCACACCCCGGCGGGATCGTGCTTCCTCAACCCAACCTCAAGGAGGTTCGTATGAGAAAGCACACTTCGCTGGCCCTTGCGCTGGCCGTCGGCACCATCACCCTGAGCGCGGCCCAGGGGCGGGAAGGGGCCATCCAGGGCCGCCATTCCGAGATCCGCCATGTCCTGCTCCTGAGCGTGGACGGGCTCCACGCCCTGGATCTGGCGAACTATGTCCGGACCCACCCGGCCTCCGCCATGGCCCGGCTCAGCGGCCACGGCGTGACCTACACCAACGCCAGCTGCCCGCGGCCCTCCGACTCCTTCCCGGGCATGCTTGCCCTGGTGACGGGCGGTTCGCCGGTCAGCCACGGTGTCTTCTACGATGTCGCGTATTCCCGCGACCTCCAGGCTCCCGGCTCCCACCCCGGTGACCCCGTGGGCACGGTGGTCACCTACGACGAATCCCTCGACTTCGACATGAACGCCCTGGATGGCGGCGGAGGCATCAATCCCGCCAACCTACCCATCAATCCCGTCACCCACAAGGCGGTGTGGCCCCACGAATTCATGCGGGCGAACACCATCTTCGAGGTGGCGAAGCGCGCCGGTCACCGCACCGCCTGGTCCGACAAGCATTTCGCGTATGAAATCCTGCAGGGCCCTTCCGGGAAGGGCATTGATGACCTCTACACCCCCGAGATCGGCCCCTCCAGCGGCATCCCCAGCACCATCCCCACCACCGAGGCCTACGATGATCTCAAGGTGCAGGCCATCCTGAACGAGATCAACGGCCTCGACCACGCCGGCAAAGTCCATGCGGGAACGCCCGCCATCTTCGGCATGAACTTCCAGGCCGTCAGCGTGGGCCAGAAGCTCGCGGCGGACGGGTACGCGGATGGCGACGGCACGCCGAGCGCGGGCCTTGCCAACGCCCTGGAGCACACCGACCGCTCGCTCGGGAAGATGCTCGACGCGATCGAAGACCGAGGCCTCGGCGACAGGACGCTCATCATCCTCACCGCCAAGCACGGCCAGTCCCCCATCGACCCCGCCCAGGTCCGCAAGATCGACGACGCGCTCATCACCAGCACCGTGAACGGCGTGGCCCCCAACCTGCTCGCGGGGATGTCCGATGACGACGGCGCTCTCCTGTGGCTGGCGGATCAGAGCAAGACCGCCCAGGTGGTGCAGGCTCTCCGCGCCAACCGCGCGGCGCTCGCCATCGAGGAGATCTACGCGGGTGAATCGCTCAAGCTGCGCTTCAACAACCCGGAAAGGGACGCCCATGTGCCCGACATCATGATCCAGCCCGCCCATGGCGTGATCTACACCACGAGCCACAAGAAGAACGCCGAGCACGGCGGCTTCGGCGAGGACGACACCCATGTCGCCCTGCTGGTGTCCCATCCCGATCTCGAGCGGCGCGTCGTGAAATCGCCCGTGCAGACCGCCCAGGTGGCTCCCACCATCCTGAAGGCTCTGCGGCTCGACCCCGAGAACCTGGACGCCGTGAAAAAAGAGCTGACCCGCGCCCTGCCCGGCCTGGACGACTGAACGCTGTTGAATCCTGAACGGGCGGGGCAACAGCCCCGCCCGTTTCCTTTCCGGATTCCAGCCTTTGGCGGTCAGTCCTCCGAAGCCACGACACCGGCGCTTCCGCCCATGTCGAAAAACAGCGTCATGAATCCCGGCAAAGTCTCTTTGCGCTGCCAGTCGCGTTGCAGCTCGCAAAACAGCTGGGTGACGCTGATCATCCTGCCGCCCGCTTGCTCGATGCGGCGCAGGGCCATTTCATGGGCGACCACCGAGGTGCCGCCGACCGCGTCGGCCACCACATAGACTTCATAGCCTTCCCTGAGCGCGTCGAGCGCCGGAAAGGCCAGACAGGCCTCGGTCCACAGGGCCGCCATGATCAGCTTCTTGCGACCGGTGGCCTCCACGGCTTCGCGGAAGGCCGCATCCTCCCAGGAGTTGATCGTCGTGCGGTCGTAGACGAGGAATTTGTCGAGCACCTTGCGCAGTGGCGCGATCGGGGGCTTGTTGGCGCCGGTCCCGACATTGACCGAGCTGTGCACGACCGGCAATCCGTAGGCGACGGCCGCTTTGGCCGCGCGCACGATGTTGCTGACCAGCCGCTGGCGCTCCATGGAGGCGATGGAGTTCACTTGCGTCGGCTGGTAGTCGATGATGATGAACGCCGAGTTCTGCGGCGTGAGCAGATGGTCCTTCAAGGGATCGCGGACAGGCTCGCTGGGCATGGTCACCTCCAGAGAGAGCCGAGTCTACCCCCCGCCAGGAACCGCGTTCCTTCCTGTTCGCTGTTTTTCCGCCAGACTGGAGCGATGCCGCACGGAATGGACCGCTTCTTCTCAAGCCCCGACGGACGCCTCTTCGCCTGTTTCCCAGGCGCTGAAGAACGCCCCGGGCAGCGGCACATGGCGGAGGCGGTGGCGGACGCCATCGCGGAAGGCACCTCGCAAGGACGCGCCTGGAAGGAGGCCGGGGGCGACAAGGAATCCAAGCCCCCGGCCGTCATCCAGGCCATCGAAGCCGGAACGGGGACAGGCAAATCCCTCGGCTACCTCATCCCCGCCCTCGCCTCGGGCCGCGCGCCCGTGATCGTGGCCACGCGCACGAAGAACCTCCAGCGGCAGCTGCTGGAAGAGGACCTGCCCCGCGCCATCGGCATCCTGGGCCGACCGGTGAAGGCCGTGCTCGCCAAGGGGCGCTCGAACTACCTCTGCCTCGCGGCCTGGGAGCAGGCGCAGGTGCATCCGCCCTCGGAAGTGTCGAAGGGCGATTACGGGATGTGGATGGCGCTGCCCCAGTGGGCGGAGCGCACCACTACCGGCGACCGCGAGGAGCTGGGTCATTTCGGCGAAGGGGAGTCGCCGCTCTGGGACAAGCTCAACGCGCGGGCAGAGCGCTGCACGGGCCGCCAGTGCCCCCGCTACGCGGACTGCCATCTCGTGAAACTGCGGCAGGAGGTGGCCGAGGCCGACCTCGTCATCGTCAACCACGCGCTGCTGCTGGCCGATCGCAAGCTGCGCGAATCGGCCTTCGGGCAGGTTCTGCCCGACGCGCCCGTGCTCATTCTCGATGAGGCCCACGACCTGGAGGAACAGCTCACGGAAGGTTTCGCGGAGACTTGGTCCAGCCGCGCCATGCGGATGCTGTTTACGGATCTCGAGGCCGCGCTCGGTAGCGAAGAGAGCGGCGAGCTGGAGGCGCGACTCCCCGTGTGGGAAGAAGCCTGGGAGCTGTTGCTGGGGAAACTGCCGCCGGACAATGGCACCTATCCCCTCGACCCCGCCAAGTTGGCGCTGGCCGAATTGGCAGACGCCGTGGGCGCCTGGGTGGAAGCAGGCAACGGTGTGCTGGGCACCCTGAAGGGCCTCATGTCGAAAACGGAAGAAGGCGATCTCAGCTGGGCCAAGCTGGCCGAGCGCTGCGGCCAGGCTTTCAACCGCATGGAGCAGATCTTCGCGCAGCCGGAAGGCTGGGTGAGCACCATCACACGGGAGAGCGCCCATGTGATCCACTTCAAGTCGAATCCCATCGATGTGCGGGCCTTCTTCCACCAGCACCTGCGCATGGGTTTCGAGAGTCTCGTGATGACGAGCGCCACGCTCCGGGACGGCAAGGGCTTCAACGGCCTGGGCCTGCGTCTGGGGCTTTCCCACGAAGAAGTGGATCGCGGTCTCGCGGTGGACAGCCCCTTCGACTTCGAGGAACAAGCGATGCTCTTTGTCCCGCCGGGACTGCCGGAGCGCCGCGCGGCCATGGGCGGGGTGGGCGATCCAGCCTGGATCGAGGCCAGCCTCGACGCCATCACGCGCCTCATCGCGGCGTCGCGGGGAAGGGCCCTCGTCCTCTTCACGAGCCGCAAGATGCTCAGCGCCTTCCGGCCGCGCCTGGAATCGGCGCTGCCGCAGATCACCTTCTTCGTGCAGGGCGAGCAGCTCACGCGCAACCAATTGCTCACCCGCTTCCGCACCACGCCAGACGCGGCCCTTCTGGGTCTCGCCAGTTTCTGGCAGGGCGTGGACCTGCCTGGTGACGCGCTGCGGCTCGTGGTGGTCACGGCGCTGCCCTTCGCGCCACCGGACGATCCCGTGCTGGCGGCCCGCATCCGCGAAGCCGATGCGAAGCAGGATGGTCTGGGCTTCCGGGGCATCCAGCTCCCGCAAATGACGCTTAAGCTGAAGCAGGGCCTGGGCCGTCTCATCCGCACCCGCAGCGACAAAGGCGTGGTCGCGCTCCTCGACCCGCGCATCCTGCTTCCACGAGAAGACCCCAACGGCAAACGCTACGCCGCCCAGGTCCGCGCCAGCCTGCCGCCCTTTCCGCTGGTGAGGGACTGGGAACGGGTCGAAGCGTTCCTGAGAGCGCTATAGCGGCACCGATTTTGCTCAAGGCGTAGAATGAAGCTCATGGTCCGACGCGCTCTGAATGTTGCCCTGACCCTGGCGGCCGCGACCCCGCTGGCGGCGGGGAGTCCGCGCCGCGCGTCCCAGAAGACCTACATCTACACCTACCTGGACGCCAAGGGGCAGCTCATCATCAACAACCTGCCGCCCAGCTACATGCAGGGCCGGGGCCTGCGCCTGCAGAAGGTGAGCGTGGGCATGGTGAAGCTGGCCATCACCCGGACCGAGATGGCCATGGTCATCCGAAGTCCCGAGATGCTCGCCATGGTGGACGAGATCGCGGCGGCCAATGGCGTGGACACCTACCTGGCCCGGGCCATCATCCAGGCCGAGAGCGCCTTCAACTACAAAGCCCGCAGCCATGTGGGCGCATTAGGCCTCATGCAGCTCATGCCCAGCACGGCGGAGCGCTTCGGCGTGTTGGATCCCTTCGACCCGCGCCAGAACATCATGGGCGGCTGCAAGTACCTCAAGTGGCTCACGGACTACTTCAAGGGCGACCTGTCGAAGATCGTCGCGGCCTACAACGCGGGCGAGGGCGCCGTGCAGCGCTATAACGGCGTGCCTCCCTACAAGGAGACCCGCGCCTATGTGCCCAAGGTGCTGGACCTCTACCAGCGCAAGGCCGTGCAGCCGGATGCCAAGGACGCGGGCGCCATGGCCCTGCTGAAGAAGGGCCGCGGCGGCTTCCAGGTGGACAGCAAGGAGCTGCCCGCCGACCAGAAGCCCGTCATCGCGGGCAACACGCGCATCTACCAATGGATGGACGGCAGCGGCCGCCTCAAGGTCAGCGATTCCCCCCCGCCCAAGGGCACGCCCGGCGTGAAGGTCTTCGGCGGGACGGGCTAGGTCTAACCCTTTGCCTCTTCCTCCAGTGCCACAGCTGCTTCCTCGAAGGCGGGTTTGAGGGAGGCGATGCGCTCATCCGCCGCGCTGCCGAGGGAGCCCGCGCGGGCGCCTCGCTCGATTTCCTGGGTGAGGTTCTGAAGGCGCCGGGCCCCCACGGCCCCCGCAGCGCCCTTGATGGCATGAGCTTCCTGGGCGATACCCTCGGGGTTGCCCGCCGCCAGGGCGGCCTCGATGGCCACGAGCCGGCCGCCGATATCCTCCCGGAAGAGCTGGGCCATCTCCTTCAGCAGCCCCTTGCCGCCGCCATCCAGCGCCACCAGCTGCTTCAGCACCGCGGGATCGAGAACGGGCAGCGTGTCTGGAGACATGGACGCTCCTTGGGAAGCTCCCAGGTTAGGGCAACCGGGCCCGCAAGGGTAGATTGGGAACCGATGACCAACCTATCGAAAGCTCAGGCTGGAGCCGCCGACACGGCGCTGTCGCTGCTCTTCCGCAAACTGCATCCCCACTTGGAGGACGCGGCCCACGCGCTCGCTAAGGCCGCGCCGATGCCAGAGCTGGAGCGGCTGCACGGGAAACTGTTGCGGGCCCGGGAGGCCACCGTCGCCGCGCTGGACGCGGAGGCCGCGAAACTGCCCGAGGGCGACGACCTGCGCGAAAGCCTCGAAGCCCTCGCGGCCGATCTCGCGCCCTTCGGCGAGACCTGGAAGGAGAGCCTCACCCTCACCCAGCTCTGCCTGGAGGAAGCACCGTCGGAGCTGCTCCCCTTCCTGCCCGACGAAGTCGCGGAGCCGCCCAAATGGGCTCCACGCCTCGCGGCCTTCTTCGAGAAGCTGGAGGATCCGGCCTACCATGCGGAGGCGCGCTGGCGCGGCGTGGACGAGGAGATCGGCGATCACGAAGCAGACGAGGATTGACCGCCATGCCGGGAGCCGTGAAAGATCTCGTCCTCGCCCTCGATCAGGGCACCACGGGCAGCACGGCGCTGGTGGTGGACCGCGATCTGAAAGTCCAAGGCCGCGGCTACGCCACTTTCGAGCAGCATTTCCCTGAACCGGGATGGGTGGAGCACGAGCCGGAGGAGATCTGGACCTCGGCGAAAGCGGCGCTGGCCCAGGCGCTGGAAGGGCTAGATCCCGCGCGCCTCGCGGCCATGGGCATCACGAACCAGCGGGAAACCACCTTCGTGTTGGACGCCGACACCTTCGCACCGCTGCACCGTGCCATCGTCTGGCAGGACCGCCGCACAGCGGGATTCTGCGCGGCCATGAAGGAGCAGGAAGCAGTCGTCCGCGAAGCCACGGGCCTGCCGCTGGACCCCTACTTCAGCGCCACGAAACTGCGCTGGCTGAAGGACCATCTGCCCGGAAAGCGCCTGGCCTTCGCGACCGTGGACACCTTCGTCATGCATCGCCTCAGCGGCGCGTATGTGACGGACGCGAGCAACGCCAGCCGCACCCAGCTCTTCGATCTGGCGGAGGGCGCCTGGTCGGGGGATCTCATCCGGCGTTTCGGCGTGGAGGACATCCGCCTGCCGGAGATCGTGTCGAACTCTGGCATCTGCGCCCGCGTGCGCGGCGTGGCAGGCCTGCCCGATGGCCTTCCTATCGCGGGCCTCGCGGGCGATCAGCAGGCGGCGCTGTTCGGACAGGGCTGTTTCGACGAGGGCCAGGCGAAGGTCACCTACGGCACCGGCAGCTTCGTCCTCATGAACTCTGGGGAGCGCATTCCGCGCAGCCGCCACGGCCTGTTGGGCACCGTGGCCTGGGAGATCGGCGGGCAGCGCACCTTCGCGCTGGAAGGCGGAGCCTTCGTGGCGGGCGCCATGGTGCAGTGGTTGCGCGATGGACTGGGCCTCATCAGACAAGCGGCCGAGAGCGAGGCGCTCGCCCGCAGCGTGCCCGACAACGGCGGCGTCTCCGTCATCCCCGCCCTTGCGGGACTGGGCGCCCCCCATTGGCGGCCCGAGGCGCGCGGCGCCATCCTCGGCCTCACGCGCGGCACCACGGCCGCCCACATCGCCCGCGCGGCGCTCGAAGGCATCGCCCACAGCCAGGCGGACATTCTCGAGGCCATGGTCGAGGACCTGGGCTCGCCCCTTACTTCGCTCCGCGTGGATGGCGGCGCCTCCGCCAACGACCTGCTCATGCAGATGCAGGCGGACCTCCTAGGCATCCCGCTGCACCGCCCCGCGCTGCTGGACACCACCGCCCTTGGCGCCGCCATGCTCGCGGGCCTGGGCGTAGGTCTCTGGACGCTTACCGATCTCCGGCGCGCCTATCCGCTCGATCGCACCTTCACGCCCCAGGGCGACCCCTCCCGAGTCCAAGCCGCCCGCGCGAGGTGGAAGGAGGCCGTCGCCGGTGCCTAAGATTCCGGCGACTTGCTCAACGAGCCGATCCTGGCGTTCACCCCGGTTAATGGGATTTCGCCCCATTTCCCCTCCAGCTCCGGCACTTGGATGAAAGAAGGAAGGCCTCTTTTCAGGAGGCTTCATGCCGTTCCATCACCCACGCCGCCCGCGCGTCCTGGCAGCGCTCTTCCCTCTCGCCTGCTCCATCACCATGGGCCAGACGGCTTGCTCACCTGGCGGGGGATCGCCTTCCACGCCGGCTCCCGAGCACCTGGCCTACACCATCCGCTCTGCCACCTATGTGACGGGCACGGAGATCATGGCAGACGCCCCTCATCACGACGGCGGTCCTATCGATCACTACCACATCACGCCGCACCTTCCTCCCGGCCTGAACCTCGATCCCCTCACGGGCATCATCAGCGGCCGGCCCAACGCCAGCCGACCGCCTACGACCTACATGGTGACTGGCAGCAACCATAGCGGCGCAGCCTTCGATCGACTTGAGCTGACTGTCGTGGACGCGGTGCCCGCACCTGCAGCGCTGAACACAGCGCGGACCTTCCATACCGGTACCCTGCTGCAGGATGGCCGTGTGCTTCTTGCGGGCGGCCTGACCAGCACCGGTCCCAGCGCCAGCGCCGAGATCTTTGATCCCGCGACCGGCGCCTTCGCCGCCGCGGGCAGCATGGGCACGCCGCGGATGATCCACGATGCGGCCCGCCTCGCCGATGGCACCGTCCTCGTCCTCGGCGGTTTCGACGGGGCCCAGCCCGGGGCGGCGGCCGAGCGCTTCGATCCGGCCAGCGGGGCGTTCGTTCCCGCGCCCGACATGACTTCGCCGCGCATGTACTTCACAGCCACCGTGCTGATGAGCGGCAAGGTCCTCGTCACGGGCGGCTACGCCGACATGGTCGGCGGGCCCCTAACCAGCGCGGAGATCTACGACCCGGCCAAGGGCGCCTTCACACCCACCGGAAGCCTCCGCTTCGCCCGGGGCGGCCACAGCGCCACCCTCCTGTCCGATGGTCGCGTGCTCATCGCCGGCGGCTTCGACGCCACCCACACCCTCATGACCAGCGCCGAGATCTACGACCCGGCCAAAGGCACCTTCAGCGATACCGCCGCCATGAGCACCGCGCGGGGCTCCCACAGCGCGACGCTGCTCGGGAGCGGGAAGGTACTGATCGCTGGAGGCTATGGCGCCGGCGCCCCTGTGGTGGCTTCAGCTGAACTCTTCGACCCGGCCAAGGGGACCTTCGCGCCCACCGGCAGCCTTGCCACCGCCCGCGGCTCCCAGAATGCCGCCCTGCTCCCCGACGGCTGCGTGCTCATTTCGGGCGGCGACGATGGCGCCTCCCCCTTCGCGTCGCTGGAGTTGTACGACCCCGCGACGGGCGGCTTCATCCCCGCGGGCAGCTTCGTGACGGCGCGGACCAACGACAGCGCCACCCTCCTTCCGGACGGCATGGTGCTCTCCGCGGGCGGCTTCGACAGTGGCATGATGGCGTCCAGCGCCGCCGAACTCTTCGACCCCGCCACGGGCGGCATACATGCCTGCACACCGGGGCAAAGCGCTCACGCCCAAAGGCCCAGGGAGCTCTGGCCAAACGGTCTGGATCTGCGGCCCTCCTTCTTCCGCCCCTGAACTCCACTCCGCCTTTTCTGACCCGCCAGGACCGCGCCGCGGCCCTGGTGGGCCGGGAAGAACCCGGGAGGTAGACTGTCGCGATGCGATCATGGCGTTTCTGGACCTTTTACTGGGGCGGCTGGGCGCTTGTGGGCGTGTACATGTCCAGCATGGATGTGGCCCATTACCACATTCCCTGGCGCCCCAACCTCGCGGCGAACCTCTTCCTGTTCCTGCTCTGGGGCGCGCTGGCTCTGAGCGTGCGGAGCCTCCTCAGGCAGGTGCCCTTGGAGCGGACGGGCGGCCTCCGCTCCTGGCTCTTCCACATCGGCGCGAGCCTCGGGATCACGTGCGCCTCCGTCGTGCTCGTCCATTTCTTCTTCCAGATCCTGGTGCACCATCGCCTGCCCGACCTCCTCGGCGCGGAAACCTGGAGGCTCGTCCTCCTCTCCATCCGCACGGAATTCCAATCGAACTTCCTCGTCTACTGGGGCGCTGTCATGGCCTTCCTCGCCCTCGACGCGCGAGAGAACGCCCAGAAGCACCAGCTCCTGGCGGCCCGTCTGGAAACCCAGCTGGGACAGGCCCAGTTGCAGGCCCTCCGCATGCAGTTGAATCCCCATTTCCTCTTCAATACTCTGAACGCCGTCGCGTCCCTCATCCATTCGGATCCGGAGGCCGCGGACCAGATGCTGGCGCGACTCAGCGCCTTCCTCCGTCTCACGCTGGATCTGCCGCCGGACACGGAACATAGCTTGCGCCAGGAACTGGTCTTCGTGGAAAGCTACCTCGCCATCGAGCAGATCCGCTTCCGCGACCGGCTCCGCATCGCCTGGGAGGTGGATGAGGCGCTGCTGGATGCGAAGGTGCCTGTCCTTCTCCTGCAACCGCTGGTCGAGAACGCGCTCCATCACGGCATCGCTGCCCGGGAGCGAGGCGGCCGCATCACGATCCTGGCCCGGGCGGAGGGTCGCCGGCTTGATCTGGAGGTCGCCGATGATGGACCCGGCTGCGCGCCAGACCGCCTGGGCTCAGGCATTGGAACAGCCAACACCATGGCCCGTCTCGAACAGCTCTTCGGAAAGGAGCAGCGCTTCCGCTTGGCAGCCACGTCTCAGGGCACTTGCGTGCAGGTGAAGATTCCTCTCCAGTGGGTCGACCAAGGCGCCCGTCTCCATCCGGGGATCGTGTCATGACATCCTTCCGCGTCCTCGTCGTCGATGACGAGCCCCTGGCGCGGGAGCGCCTCACCCACTTCCTTTCGGCCGAGCGCGACATGGAGCTGATGGGCGAGGCGGGCAGCGGACCGGAGGCCCTGAGGCTGCTGAAGGCCGATCCGCCCGATCTACTGCTCCTCGACATCCAGATGCCCGGGATGAGCGGCCTGGACCTGCTCCGCGCCGTGGGCCCCTTGGCCATGCCCCCCACCATCTTCATCACGGCCTACGACCGGCATGCCCTGGAGGCCTTCGAGCTCTGCGCCCTGGATTACCTTCTCAAGCCCTGCGAGCGGGAGCGCTTCCAGTCCTCCCTCGACCGCGTCCGCCGCCTGCGCAGCGAAGGGAAGGAGCGGGGCTTCCAGTCCCAGATGGAAACCCTCCTCGCCTCCCTGCGGGCCGAAGCTCCCGCCCGGCTCGAGCGCCTCTTCGTCCGCGTGGGTGACACCCAGCGGCTCGTGCGCGTCGAGGATGTGCGCTGGATCGAGGCCCAGGACAACTATGTCCGCCTCCACCTGGCCAGCGAAGTCCACTTGGTGCGCCAGACCCTCTCAAGCCTCGAGACCAGGCTGGATGCCCGGCGGTTCCGGAGGATCCACCGCTCGACGCTCGTGAATCTGGACTACATGAAGGAGATCCAGCCCTGGTTCAACGGGGAACTGGCCGCCGTCCTCCAGGACGGCACCACCCTCGCTATCAGCCGGAGCTACCGGAGCGGGTTCCAGGAGCTCGGATGAGCCCTATGGACTCCGCTCAGACCTCTGCCACCAGCTCAATCTCCACTTTCGCGCCCTTCGGCAGCGCCGCCACCTGCACCGTGCTGCGGGCGGGCTTGGCCTCACCGAGGTGCTGTCCATAGACCCCGTTGAAAGCCGCGAAGTCAGCGAGGTCCGTGAGGAACACGGTGGTCTTCACCACGCGGTCCCAGGAAGTGCCCGCGGCGGCCAGCACCGCGTCGAGGTTCTTCAGCACGCGGGTCGTCTGGTCTTCGATCGACCCGGTGACCATCTCCATGGACTCGGGGATGAGCGGGATCTGCCCCGCCGTGAAGAGGAGGTTGCCTACGATCTTCCCCTGGCTGTAGGGTCCGATGGCGGCGGGGGCGTGCTCGGTCGAAATCGTTTTCATCGCGTCTCCTACTTCTTCCACTTCTTCCGTCCCCGCCAGGGCCTGTGCCCTGTGCGGACGGGGGCACTGCTGTCGAAGGGGCTGCTGGGAATCTCGCCTTCCACGGATTCGCCTTCGAGGGCCTTTGGCCCCTGCTCGAACTGCTCCTGCACCCACTGGCCCGTGCGGTGCAGCAGGGCGGCGAGGCAAAGCGACGCCTCGATGCGGGCGTGGGGCAGCGGCCCCAGCATGGTGAACACGGCGGGGTCCGGCGGGGGCGTGCGGGGGATGACCAGCTCCGGCAGCGGCCAACGCAGACGGTCGAAGGCGTCCTCCTCCAGCGGCTCCCAGGGCTGCGGCATGGGGCGTTCCGGCGTGAGCAGCTCTGCAAGTGTCTTCACGCCTTTCTTGGCGCGAGGCTTCTTCTTCGGCACCTCGCCGGACGCAGCGTTGAGGGCGTCCTGCAGGGCGGCCATCACTTCTTCTTTGGCCTTGCCGCGCAGGTCGAAGAGCAGCCAGGGATCACGGTCCAACGCCTCCGCCATGATGTAGCAGACGGCGGCCACATGCTTGCAGGGGTTGGCCCAGTCGGGGCAGGTGCAGTGGGTCTGCAATTCCTTCGGCACGCGCGGATAGAGGCTGGCGCCAGCCTCGCGGAAGGTCTCGTCCAATCCCTCAGGCATCTCGCCCGCCAGCAGCGAAGCCACGAAGCGGCTTTCCTGGGCGATCCGGGACAGCGCTTTGTCCCACTGAGCCGCCGTGAGGGCGGGGAGGGCCAACGTCACTTCGTAGGTCTTGCGGCCGTGCACCAAGGCCTGGATCTCACCGGGCTTCACGGCGAAGTGGGAGACCTGGCCGTCCTCCGCGTACTTCTTGCCGCGGGGCAGGCGGTTCTCATAGTCGTCGCCCAGGCTTTCCAGCCCCTTGATCCAGAGACGGCCCCACCAGGTCCCGCCGAAGCGTTCATGGGCCATCATCACGGCCGCACCTCTTCAGGCAGTTCGGGCACTTCCATCTCCAGCTTGGAGGCTTCGCGCACCTTCGCGGCGGCGCCATCCACGCGGCCGCCGTTCTCCTCCTCGTCCATGACCTCGGTATCGGAGTCCAGGGAGACGAGGCGGCGCAGCGCGTCGTCGTCCAGCTCCGTGAGCCAGCCTTCGCCCGTTCCCACGACGCGGTCAGCGAGGTCGCGCTTGGACTCCAGCAGCGCGTCGATCTTCTCCTCCAGCGTGCCGATGGTGACGAGCTTGTGGACCTGCACATTCTTCGTCTGACCGATGCGGTAGGTGCGGTCCGTGGCCTGGTCCTCCACCGCCGGATTCCACCAACGGTCGAAGTGGAACACATGGGTGGCGGCCGTGAGGTTGAGGCCCACGCCGCCCGCCTTCAGCGAGAGCAGCATGACTGGCGGGCCCTGCTGATCCTCCTGGAAGACCCGCACCATCTCGTCTCGCTGGTCGCGCGTGGTGCCGCCATGGAGGAAGGGCGGCGCGAAGCCGAGCCGCGATTCGAGATGGGCCTGCAGCCGGTCGCCCATCTCCTTGAACTGGGTGAAGACGATGGCCTTCTCGCCGTTCTCCAGGACTTCCTCGAGCATCTCGGAGAGGCGGTCCAGCTTGCCGCTGCGGCCCGCGAAGGGCGCCCACTGGCGGAGGAACTGCGAGGGGTGGTTGCAGATCTGCTTGAGGTGCGTGAGCAGCGCGAGGATTTTGCCGCGGCGCTCGATGCCGGTGGACTTCGCGAGGTCCTGCTCCATCTGGTCCACGCGGGCCTGGTAGAGCGCGGCCTGCTCGCGGGAGAGCGTCGTGTAGACCTTCATCTCCTGCTTCTCAGGCAGGTCCTGGATGATGCTGCGGTCGCTCTTCAGGCGGCGCAGGACGAAGGGCCCCACGCGCTGGCGCAGGCCCTGGGCCGCGTCAGGGTCGCGGTACTTCTCGATGGGCTGGCCGAAGCGCTCCTGGAACTGCGACTCGCTGCCCAGGTAGCCCGGCAGCGTGAAGGCGAGAATGGACCACAGCTCGCGCAGGCGGTTCTCGATGGGCGTACCCGTGAGCGCCAGGCGGAACGCGCCTTTGAGTCGCCGCACGGCCTTGGCCTGGGCGCTGCCGGGGTTCTTGATGGCCTGCGCCTCGTCCACCACCACCATGCCCCAGGCGCGGCTGGCGAAGCCGTCCTCCTCGCGGCGCACAACGCCGTAGGTGGTGAGCACGAGCGTGTGGGGCTTGAAGCCGCGGGGCAGCGGATCCCGGTTGTTGCCGTGATGGACGAAGACGGGCAGCGAGGGTGCGAACTTGTTCAGCTCCCGCTCCCAGTTGCCCAGCAGCGACGTGGGGCAGACGAGCAGCGTGGGCAGGCCTTCCTTCGGGGCTTGCGCCTGGCGCAGCAGTAGAAGCGCCAGCACCTGGATGGTCTTGCCCAGTCCCATGTCGTCCGCGAGGATGCCGCCCAGGCCGAGACGGGACAGGCCTTCCAGCCAGGCGAGTCCACGCAGCTGGTAGGGGCGCAACTGGCCGTGGAAACTGGCGGGCTGCTTGATGGGTTTGTCAGGGAGATTCTTCAGCTCGGCCAAGGCCGATCCGAAATCGCCCGCCACCTCGACCTCGATGGCCTCGCTCACGCCGGGAATGCGCGTGGTGCCCGTGAGCGCGGCGGCCAGCGCCTCGCCCTGGCTCATCTGCTCGAAGCCCTTGTCGCGGCTGGCCTGGATGACGGTCTGGATCTGCTTCAGCGTGGCCGGATCCAGCGCCACCCAGCGGCCCTTCCAGGCCACCAGCGGATGCTTGAGGCTCGCCATCTGGGCGAAGTCCTCCACGCTCAGCTGCTCGTCGCCTAGCATCAGCGACCAGTCCGCGCTCACGGCGGCGTCGAGCCCCGTGCCTGCCGATTCCACGGCGCGGGCGCCCAGCTTCACCTTCGCGCGCAGGCGTCGCGCGCCGCCGAGGTCCGTGAGCGCCTCCGGCACATGGACGATGAAACCCGCCTCTTTCAGCTGCGCCGCGCCCTTGGTGAGGAAGGACCAAGCCTCGGCCGGTTGCAGCTGAAGGTCGCCGGGGCGCTGGCCCGAGAGCGCGCGTTGCAGCGCGGGGAAAAATGGGATCGCGCGGGCGAGAGCCCGCAGCAGGGTGGCGCGGGCCTCGGCGACGATGGCTTCCGTGGACGGCTCCCAGAGCTGGTCCACGCCGATGAAGGCGCCGCCGGCCGTCTCCAATCCAACTTTCAGCACCCAGCCGTCCTCGCTGATGCGGTCGGCCTCTTCGATGGCCTTGCCCTTCGGCACCGGCGGCGCCTCCAGTCGGAAGGCCGGGCGCACCCACTGCGGCGTGGCGCCTTCACTCCACTGGGCCAGCTGGTCGCCCAGCGTGCGCTCCGTGATACCCACGGTGGGGAACTCGTTCATGGGATGGCTGAGCGCCACCATGAAGCGCTCATCCCAGGGCAGGCGGTCGCGCTTGTGGCCACGCAGCTTATGGAGCTGGCCCAGGCGCGGGTCGTCACCGGCGCGCAGATTGGACGCCACGAAACGCATGAGGAAGTCCGCGCCATCCTCCAGGAATGCGTGGAGCAGGGCGTCCGGCACCGGCGGATGGGCCAGCTCGTCGTCCAGTTCCTCGGATTGCAATTCCCCCAGGGGCAGTCCCTTCGTGAAGACCCAGGCGTCCTGGTCCGGGAAGGCCAGCGCGGAGGGCGGCATCGCGTCGGCCAGAGCCTTCACCGCCGCGCGGTCGGAGGGGCTCGTGAGGCTCACGCCCCAGCGGACGCGCCAGGGATGGGGCCGCGTGTCGAGGGTAGGCAGCAACGCGCCGCGGATGACGAGAGACTGGAGCAGGCGCAGCGAGGCGGCCCAGTAGAGGAGCGAATCGCCGGCCGCGCCGGGGTTCAGGCTCAGAGAGGCCAGCCAGGGGTAGGCCCGCTGCCAGCGCAGGGGCACACCGTGGGTTTCCACGAGGCTGCCATCCGCCAGGAACACTTGGGCCCGGGCGGGCGTGAGGCGCTCGCGGCCCGGCAGCTCGCCCGGCAGCGCGCGCAGGGCCCGCGCCCAGGCGTCCTGACCCGCCGGATGGGGTAGAGCCAGCAGGAAGCCCCGGTCCAGGGGCCGGTACTGGAGGATGGGCTGCAGGAGTTCAGCCACGCCGATTATCCTGGAGCAGGGAGTTGCGATGAAGCTCGGTTTCGCCAGCGATCATGCGGGGTTCGACCTGAAGGAGCGCCTGAAGGCCTGGGCCCTCACGGAAGGTCACGAGGTTGTGGATTTCGGTACGGATGGGACAGCCTC
>Ga0210400_10000577_pt1 | contig 40485 bp, 43 predicted proteins | sample IncBWH26MmetaG_FD_155456 | JGI IMG/M metagenome (GOLD analysis project Ga0210400, IMG submission 155456) | Forest soil microbial communities from Barre Woods Harvard Forest LTER site, Petersham, Massachusetts, United States - Inc-BW-H-26-M | ecosystem: Environmental > Terrestrial > Soil >... | reverse complement strand
TAAACGTACTTCGCGACCGGCGTCGAACCCACAAAACTAATGGCGGGAACTTTGGGATGATCAAGCAGCGCATTGACCACGGCCTTGCCGCCGTTCACCAGGTTGACCACGCCTTTGGGCAGTCCAGTCTGATCCAATAATTCAAAGGTCCGCCTCATCGTGAGCGGGACACGCTCGGACGGCTTCAGCACAAAAGTATTTCCCGTCGCAATGGCATAGGGCAGGAACCAGAACGGAATCATCCCGGGAAAATTGAAGGGAACGATGGCAGCGACAACCCCGAGCGGCTGGCGGATCATCATCTCATCGATGCCGCGAGCCACGTCTTCCAGGTTATAGCCTTGCATCATCATGGGAGTGCCGCAGGCGACCTCGACATTCTCGATGGCGCGGCGAAACTCGGCCTTTGCCTCGGTGAATGTCTTCCCATTTTCCTGGGTGATGATGCGGCTCAGTTCGTCGACATGGTCTTCCAAAAGTTGCTTCAGCTTGAACAGGGGCTGGATGCGATCTTCGGGAGGCGTACGCCGCCACTCCGGAAACGCAGCGGCAGCGGCCTCGACCGCTGCATCAACCTCGGCGGCGTCAGAAAGTGGAGTCTGGGCGATTGTCTCTCCGGTAGCGGGATTGGTGACGTCAATCCACTCGCCAGTTCTCGATTCAGCCCAGCGGCCATTAATGTAGTTGGGAACTTTAGTTAGCGTTGGCGCGGCGACTGTCATTTTCGGACCTCTACTATCGCGAAGAATAAAGAAGAACGCCGATCGTTGAATTCATGACCGGCGCTGGCGGGAGTTTGGCTACCCTATACAGGCTGGGCGATGGCTCCCTTCTTCTCGTATACAGATTGTAGCGCGGACTCAAGCACATCGAGGCCTTCATCCATTTGCTCGTTGGTCACGACCAGTGGAACCAGCACGCGGATCACGTTGGAATACGAGCCTGCCGTGATTGTGATCAAGCCATGCTCGTAGCAGTACCGAGTGATCTGCTTGGTTTCCTCGGGAGCAGGTTCACGACCCTCGGGCGATTGTACTAGTTCGATGGCCTGCATTCCGCCTAGACCACGAATGTCTCCAATGATGGGCCAGCGCCTCTGCCATTCCCGGGCCCGCTTCTGAAAGCGATTGCCCAGTTCATTGGCACGATTCAACAGATCTTCGCGATCGAAAATGTCCAGCACCGCCAGCGCGGCGGCACAGGAAAGCGGATTACCAGCGAACGTGCCGCCGAGGGCGCCGACGCCCGGGGCGTCCATTATCTCGGCGCGACCGGTGATTGCGGCCAGAGGCAACCCTCCGCCGAGCGATTTAGCGGTCACGAGAATGTCCGGCTCAATGCCATAGTATTCGCTGGCGAACAAAGTGCCAGTTCGTCCGAAACCGCTCTGCACTTCATCCGCGATGAACAGTACGCCGTGCTTGTGACAAATCTCTATCAGCAGCTTGAAGTAGTCTTTCGGCGGAACTACAAAGCCGCCCTCGCCCAGTACTGGTTCCGCAATAACAGCAGCGACGTCCTCGGATGCAACCACGCGCTTGAAAGTGTCTTCCAGATGGCGCGCGCAGAACAAGTCGCACGACGGATATTTCAGCGAATATGAGCAGCGATAGCAATAAGCATACGGAATGCGATACACATCGCCAGGGAAGGGCGCAAAGCCAGCCTTGTAGGGATGAGTTTTGCTGGTCAGCGCGAGCGTCATCATGGTGCGGCCGTGGAAAGCATCTTCAAAGGCGATAATGCCCGATCGTCCGGTGTGAGCACGCGCGATCTTCACCGCGTTCTCTACTGCCTCGGCGCCGCTGTTCACGAAAAATGTCTTCTTAGGAAATCTTCCGGGTGTAACCTGGTTCATCCGCTCGGCGAGTTGGACGTAGTTTTCGTAGGGAGTCACTTGCACGCAGGTATGCAAAAAGCGATCCAGTTGTTCCCGAATGGCAGAGATGACGGGTTCGCGTCGATGCCCAACGTTGATGCAGCCAATGCCCCCGGCAAAATCTATGTAGCGATTCCCGTCGACATCCTCCAGCCAAGCTGCTTCCGCTTTTGCGACATATACCGGCGTACCGTGCGATATCCCGCGGGGCACGGCTATATTGCGTCGCTCGGCCAGCGCTTTTGATTTTGGTCCGGGAATTGAAGTTCGCAGTTGAATTGTTGCCATCTCAGTTCTCAATTCTTAGTGTGAATGTCAGTTCTCAGTTCTCGGTTTTCAGTTAATACCAGGCGATTGGAGCTTCGTTCAGATTGATATACACCTGCTTGGTTTCCAGATACTCCTCAATGCCCCAAGGCCCGAGTTCTCGCCCGAAGCCAGATTGCTTGTATCCGCCCCAGGGTGCTTCGACGTAGGTTGGCTGCATGTGATTGACCCACACGATGCCGGCGCGGAGTGACTTTACGGCGCGGAACGCTTTAAAAATATCGCGCGTCCAGACCGCGGCGGCCAAACCGTAAGGCGAATCGTTCGCGATTTTGACCGCGTCTTTCTCATCTTCAAAAGGAATGACGGCGGCAACCGGGCCAAAGATTTCCTCACGGGCGATACGGGCGCTGTTATCCAAGTCGTAGAAGATAGTTGGTTCAACGTAGTAGCCTTTAGCAAATTTCTCAGCGCGTCCTCCGCCGGTGGCCAGTTTGGCTTCTTTCTTGCCAACTTCCTGATAGGAGCGCACTCGCTCGTATTGCTCTTTGCTGACCAGCGGGCCCATTTTAGTGTCGCGATCAAGCGGCGCACCCAGCTTGATTGTCTTAGCTTTTTCGGTCATGGCATCTACAAATTTCTTGTAGATGGTCTTCTGCACCAGGATGCGGCTGCCGGCCGAACAAACTTCGCCTTGATTGATAAAGACACCAAATAGCGCACCGTCAATGGCAGCTTCGAAATCGGCGTCGGCAAAAAAGATGTTAGGGGACTTGCCACCGAGCTCGAGAGTCACGCGCTTAACGGTGTCCGCAGCCTGCTTGACGATAATCTTGCCGACCGCAGCGCTGCCGGTGAAGGCAATCTTGTTCACGTCGGGATGTTGCACGAGCGGCGCGCCACAGGTTTCACCAAATCCGGTAGTGATGTTCACCACGCCGGGTGGCAGCCCTATGTCAGCGAGCCAATTCGCCATTTCAAGAGCGGTGAGCGGAGTCTGCTCGGCTGGCTTGAGGATACAGGTACAGCCCGCTGCCAGCGCGGGAGCCAGTTTCCATGCCGCCATCAAAAGCGGATAGTTCCACGGAATGATCTGACCGGCGACGCCGATGGGCTCTTTCAGCGTAAGGCTCACTGCGTTGTCGGGAACCGGATTCACGAAACCCAGCACCTTCGTGGCCAAGCCACCGTAATACTCATAGCAAGTTGCAACATCGTTGATGTCGAACTCCGCTTCGACGATCGGCTTGCCGGTGTTACGAGCCTCGAGTTCTGCAAGCATGGCGGCATTCTGGCGAATCTTCTCTGCCAGGCGGAACAGGACACGGCCTCGTTCCTGTGCCGTGGTCGTGCCCCAGGGACCGTCGTCGAAAGCTGCCCTGGCGGCCGCGACGGCGCGGTTGACATCGTCGGGATTAGCATCGGGGACTTGAGCGATGACTTCTTCCGTGGCTGGGTCATAGACTGGAAATGTCTTATTCGACTTGCTGTCGACCCACTCGCCGTTGATGTACATCTGATAAGTGCGAACCTCGGTCTTAACTCCGCGTGGCATGAATACCTCCAGCTTGCTTTCTTAGGGCCGCAACGGCCGATGCCTCTTTGGACTCCGCACGACTACAGTCGGGATCTGGTGTCTGCCTGGACGGACGAGTCACCTGTCCCAACAGGAACCGCCTCTGGCGTTTTCAGCCGGCCATATCCAAAGAAGAAAAACACCGCCAATGCAATAAAACCCAAAGTGATACCAAACATACTAACTTCGTACTTCCACAACGACGTGATCTGTTTAGCCGGGAAAAACGCCACAATGATCGCCAGCGTCGTTGTGAGTAGTCCGGCCACTCCGGCAAACATGAGCGTCCCCCTCCTATACACCCCACCTTGAAGAGGGCTTCGCGCCGCAAACTTCACCAGAGCAGCGAATACATAAAGGAACGGAACCAACTGCAATACGACGGCCGCCGAGAGCATTTTCTGAAATGCTTCCTGCACGCCGCCGGAAGCCGTGAAGTCGATGACGATCAGGACGAGAGAGACCAACCCCTGCACGATCAGGGCTACGTAAGGCGTCGCATACTTAGGATGAAGTTTTCCCATCGCTGATGGCATGTAGGAGTCGAGGCCCGCGACGAATGGGATGCGAGCCGAGCCTCCCATCCAGGCCGAGCCAATACCGGCAATGGACAAACTCAGCATGACCGCGAAAGGCGCGATGATCCAGGCCACCCCAACCTTGCCCGCCATATGGCTGACCGCCTGCACGATTCCTTGAAGCACGCTGATGTCGTTCTTTCCGATGGCGACCAGCAGGGTGAGAGTTGCGCCGATGTAAAGAGCGCCCGAGATCACACCACCCCAGGCGACCGCGCCGGGGAGCGTTTTCTGGGGATCGCGGATCTCATCGCCCATCACAGAGGCAAGTTCCAGTCCCACCAGGCCGAAGCAAATTACGCCGAATGAATTCAGAACAAACTTGGGGTCGGCAGGGATGCGGAAGTCGGCTGCGGTTACAGTGGTGCCGAAGCGCGACCAGACGGTCACTCCCAAGCCCATGAGCACGCCGGCCGCGACAAAGGTGCCGATTCCACCCAGATTGTTCAGCCATTTGCCTACTCCCAGACCCATGATGTTGAGCACGGTGAGAAACGCTAACAGAGTTACCGAAGCCAACATGGCGAAGTTTTTGTCGTCAGCCAGCGAGGCATGCCCGGGGCCCATGGCGAAAACTGACACGCCGACGAAATACAGCATCACTGTCGGCACGTAGAGCATGTTGTTGGTCCAGTAGCACCACCCGGAGAGGAAACCATGGAAGTCGCCGAAGACTTCCTTGGCCCACAGGTACACTCCACCCTCTCCTGGATAGCGGTGAGCCAACTCGATCACAGCGATGCCCTGTGGCCAGAAGAACAGCAACAGAGCGATGATCCACAACCAGACTGTGACCCCGCCGTTGGCCGCAATCGACGGAACCACATTCAGATTGAAGACCGCGACCACGAACAACAGGACCAGGTCCCACCGGCCGAGTACTCGCTTCAGATGAGGCTGGGTGGCGTCGTGATCTTTGGCGGGCAAATGGCGCTCCTTGGCCTTATCACTCTCCCTCTTGTCATTCCGAGCCAAGTGAGGAATCTGCAGTTGTCGCGCCAATACCCAGATTCCTCGCTTGGCTCGGAATGACAAGAGGAACGATGCTAGTGGGCGACTACTTCAGCCGTGCGTTCCTGCTGCGCCTTGGCCAGGGCCGGCGCCACATCCTCGAACGCTGCCAAATGCGTGTCGATATCTGCTTCCGTGTGCTGAACCGAAATCGTCCATTGTTCGTCCCACCAATAAGGCTGGGCCATCACACCGCGGTTGACCATTGCGAACCAGTAGTGGCGCCACAAATCGATGTCGATGGTTGTCCAATCGCGGTAGTTGCGAATCTCCCTCGGATAGAGCATCAGAGCCCCGTTCGCGCCGGCGCTCGCGATGTAGCCCTGCAGTCCGACCTTAGCAATCGTCTTGCGATAGCCATTGGTCAGCTTCGCGCTGAGCTTATCTACGTGCGCATAGTTTTCACGACTGAGGACGTCGCGAAAAGTTGCCAGCCCCGCCGCCATCGAAACGGGATTGGTGTTGTAAGTCCCGCCGTGAAAGACTTTGTGCTGCGAAATCAGGTCCATCACCGACTTGTGCGTGCCGAACGCGGCCAGCGGCAAACCGCCGCCAATCGACTTGGCCAGGCAGATCATGTCCGGCTTCACGCCGAAGTATTCGGAAGCTCCGCCCCATCCCAGTTTCGCGCCAGTCTTCACCTCGTCGAAGATGAGCAATGCGCCATTCTTAGTAGCGATTTCACGCAAGCCTTCGAGGAAGCCCGCCTGCGGCATGCACAAGCCCACGTTCATCAGAATGGGTTCGAGGATGATAGCCGCGATCTCTCCCGGATTCTGTTTGAAGCGCAGCTCGACAGTGGCAAGATCATTGAACGTGGCGACAAGCACGTTTGCGAGCGCGGATTTGGGCACGCCGAGCCCACCGGGAACCGAGATGGGAGCTTTGATTTCACCAAATTCTGGAGCGTGCGGCTTGACGCTGACCAGGGCCGAATCATGCAGGCCGTGGTAGGCGCCTTCAAACTTGACAATCTTGTCGCGACCAGTCGCGGCACGGGCCAGGCGGATGGCGTGCATCGTGGCTTCGGTTCCGCTGTTGCCAAAGCGCACCATTTCGACCGGGAACCGTTGGCAGATTTCTTCGGCCAGTTGCCACTCCATGTCGTGCGGCATGCCAAACATGGTCCCGAGATGCAAACGCTCCGCGACCGCCTTCATCACCGCGGGATGACAGTGACCCGCCATGAGCGCGCCAAAACAAAGGTTGTGGTCGATATAGTCGTTGCCATCGAGGTCGCGAAAGTGTGAGCCCTGCCCTTCTTTCACAAAGATCGGGTAAGGATCGTAAGCCCGGTAATTGCTGGCGACACCTAGCGGGATCCGCTTAAGGTTCTTTTTGTGAGCTTCGGCGGACTTCGGCGTGCGGCGCTCGAAAGTTGCGATTTCTTTATCCAGTGCGGGGTACATCGAGGGTCTCCAGAAAACTCAGGCCGTTTTTGCGGCCATTAGATTGTGCCGAGCGGACGCGCCACCCGGCCTTGCCGTGCAAATTAGAAGAGGTATTTCAAAGCGAGCTGTATCAGCCGCGGATTCCGCGCCTGGCTAACTTTCCCATAGGTGGAACCGTCATTGCAATTGCCGGTGTTGCCGCATGGGTTCAGAAACTGGGTGTGATTAAAGGCGTTGAAGAACTCTGCGCGGAACTCAATGTGTGTTCCCTCTGTGATTGGCGTGCTCTTATGGAAGGCGAGCGTCCAATCCTGGATTCCGGGCCCGCAGCAAATGGTGCGCGGAGCGTTGCCCAGTTGGCCGAGTTGCACGGTAGCGTCGGTAAAGGTGTTGGGATCAAAATACAACCCCCCATTCTTGCGCGGATCCAGATGGTGAAATGGAAGTGCCTGATTGGGCTCGCTGGGGAATTCGAAAGAGAAGGTGTCGCCAAATAGCTCGTTATCGGAAAACGACGTTATCCGAATGGGGAAGCCGCTCTGGAACGTGGTGATACCCGACATTGCCCAGCCGTTAAAAATCTTGCCCTTGGCTCCGCTGTATTTCGGGACCGGAAACTCCCAAAAGTAGCTTAGGACGAAACGCTGCCGCGAGTCGAATAAGGAAAGACTGCGGGTGCGCCGGAAGTCGACCGGGTCCAGGATGTTCTCGAAGCTGGAAGCCTGATCGATGGATTTGCTGAAAGTGTAAGCCGCCGTGAACTGTAGACCTTTGGCGAAGCGTTTCTCCAGGCTGGCCTGCAGCGAGTTGTAGTTCGAGTTGGCGATAGGATCCTCGGAGTAGATTTCACTGAATACTGGTACTCCGTCCGGTGGGCAAGTGCTGGCGTCAAAGTAGTTGCAGAGGGGTGACGAGTAACGTCGCGTGCCGGCGATCGTCAAGGCCGGAGAATTCGGACCGCCCGGAACCGTCTGTCCATTGGGCAAGTGGAAGGTCATCCCGGTTGGGATGGCGCCCGTCGGAATCGTGTAGGTGCTGTCTTCGAAGAACGGACCACAGCCGTTAGTCGGGCCAAGGATAGCGGCGATGTCTAAGCAGGTCTGGGGGTTGCCGAAATTGACGTCATGAATCGCCAGCAGCCGGTGACCTTGCGATCCCACATAGTTGACTTGGAGTACCAGGTCTCGCCTCAGCTCGCGCTGAATCCCGAGGTTGTATTGGACGGAGTACTGTGTACGCATTTTGGGCGGGAACTGGCCGAAGAGGAGAATCGGACGAAACACCGACCAATCCACTGGCTGCCCGCGCGTCGGGTTAAGTACGCCGTTAAAAGGATTGGGGGTGACCGACCCGGCTTGGCTTACGTAAGGCGTGTTGAACAGCGTGCCTGAAAAGAATGAGCTGCCCCCGAAAGGAGGTTCGGCGCTGAACTGCTCGAGCACGAGCTGCTCGATGGGATTGTAGAACATACCCCAGCCCGCCCGTATGCTCGTCTTTCCTGACTTTCCAGGGCTCCATGCAATTCCAATGCGCGGCGCGAAGGAATTGTAATAGGTCTGCGTCAAGCCGTCAGGGACACCCTTGTCCCCAGGGACAACTAAGCCGAGGGGGTAAACCGACGCCGCAGGGCCGCCTGGGTCGCATGACGTCCCAACCGGTACCCCCAGCACTGGAGCCCCGTTCGGTCCGACCTGACAGGGAAAAATCGTATCCTGCTGTCCTGGACGGAAGGTTTGTACGCGGTGGCCGATATCGACAAGGGGTGTGTCCAACTCCCAACGTAACCCGTAGTTGAGTGTCAGGTTTGGCTTGATCTTCCAGCTATCTTGGGCAAACAGGTAAACCCCGGTGCTGCGAACGTGTTCAAACTGAGCTGAACCCTGGCCGAAGGTATCGGGCAGACCAAGAAAGTAGTTGCCGTAGAGGTCGCCGCCAACGGTGTCGTTAGGGCCGCCACCGGTGTAAGTAAACCCACCGCTGACCTCAAAGAACAGTTCCTGGTCAAATCTCTGGCGCCGCACATCGGCGCCAAATTTGAGGGTATGCTTGCCCGCAACCTTGGTGAAGCTGTCCGACCACTGGAAAGAGTTGCCAATCTGAGGAATGTCGCCCTCGGAATTATTGCCGAAGTTAACGCCTCCGGCAATATTCACGAAAGGTACGCCTTCGTGGTTCGGTCCAAGATTCGGGGTGATCCCCAACTTGGGGTTCGTGCCCACAGCAGTCACTACCACCGATGAATCCGAGGTGCCCGTAAAGCAAAACGCTGCCGCCGCACCGTTACAAGAGCTTGTGACGAGATTGGTCTTTTGCGGATGCTGGAATGTGCCTTGGCCTTCTCTCATGTAAGTGAAACGAAACTCATTGACCGAAGTCGAATTGACCGTCCAGGTGTGGCTCAGGTTGACCTGCTGGACGCGCTCAGCGACGACGCTGCCAAAGTTAGGCACGGTGGCGCCGGCAAACTGGAAAAAGGCAAAGGGTTGCACCGTACGATCGTCATTAAAGTAGTAGTAGGCAGCGAAGTTCTGGCGGTCGTTGATTCTGTGATCCACTCGCGTAGTCATTTGATCCGCACGGGCGGGACCGATAACCGTGGCTTGGTAGGTGCCATCGGGACGATTGGGAAGCGGCACGTATTGCTGCATCAAATTGGCTGCAACCGGATCCATACAGGCAATCGGCACCTGACTGTTAGGAAAGACGTCGGTGTAGGACAAGCCCGCCGCAGGCGCCATGCCGCCTGCTTTAGCGATCGCCTGTGAACACCCCGTGCGTCCAGTCAACACGGATGCGAAGAATGGGTCGGAAATTGAACCAGTGAAGCCACCGTTCGCTGAAAAATCTCCATTTCTCTCAGCTTGGGACGGTGGGGTCGAAACAGGAAACGTCGTAGGCTGGCGCACACGCCGTCCTTCGTAGGAGCCAAAGAAGAACGTACGGTCCTTCTTGATCGGCCCGCCTAGCGTGCCGCCAAACTGATTCTGCTGAAATTGGGGTCGTGTCTCCTCGAAATAGTTGCGAGCGTTAAGCACCTTGTTGCGGAAAAACTCGTACACGTCTCCGTGCAAGCTATTGGTGCCCGTTTTAGTGACCACATTAACCACGGACCCCGAGTTGCGCCCATACTCCGCGTCGAAAGTGTTGGTCAAGACGCGGAATTCCTGGATGGTGTCAGGGCTGGGCTGGACGGTCGGGAGATTCACGAACTGGTCGTTGGCATCGCCGCCATTAACGCTGAAATTGTTGGAGCGCCCTCGACCGCCGTTGACGGAAACCGCTCCGGCCTTGTCACTCCCATAAATAAGTGGATTTCCCAACTGCGACTGCACTCCCGGCTGCAGTTGTAGCAATTGGTATGTGTCGCGGGCATTGAGCGGGAGCTGGCTGACGGCACGATCATCCACTACGGCGCCGAGTTGCGTACTAGTCGTGTCCACCAGCGGCGCTTCCGAAGTGACTTCGACGGTCTCCTTGGTCTGGCCTATCTGCATAGTCGTGTTGATGGTCAAGACCTGATTGAGGTCGACGGTGATGCCGTGTTGCACGTTCTTTTTGAAACCAGTGAGATCAAATTCCAGTCGATAGGTGCCGACCGGGACTTGCGGAAACCCATAGTCACCGGTGCTATTTGTTAGCGTCTCTTGACTCAGGCTGGTTGCCTCGTTCACCAGCGTGACCTTGACGTTCGCCAGCACCGCGCCGGTGGAGTCGGCGGCCCGGCCCAAGATTCGGCCGCCGGTGCCCTGCGCCAACACCAGCGTAGAACCGGCCAGACAAAACAGGACAACCAGCCAAGAGATCGAGCGTGCTGTCGAGGACGGCATTGAGGCCTCCAGATCAGGAACGGATACTTATCGTCGAGCTTGAAAATGACGGCCTTGCACTCGCGACAAACCTTGCTATAATCGCGCAAGGTTAGAGGGCCCGCCGGTAGACTGTCAAGCAAAAAATACCGATTCCCCTGAACACTTAGCAGTCGAGCGGAGAGAGCAGTTTCGAAATGAAACCAGCCATTCCTGAACCTTACTTGAAAATCGGCGATGTGGCCCGACTGGTCGGGGTTTCTCCATCGGTGATCCGCTCCTGGGAGAGTCTTGGCCTCACCCGACCCCGCCGTACCGCCAGCAAGTATCGCCTCTACAGCGCGGAAGATGTAACGCTGCTCAAACGGGCACGTTTTTTGCGCAGGGTTCGGGGACTGAACGCGCCCGCCATAGTGCAAACCCTCAAGCGGGAGGGATTGGTGCGGCCAACGCCCAACGGTGCGGCTGGCGCGATCGGCGTTCATCTCCGCCAATTGCGCACCAAGCGCGCGCTTTCGCTCGCCCAGGTTGCCCGATCGGTGGGCATTTCGCTGGGATTCCTCAGTGCGTTGGAGCGCTCACATATGAGCGCTTCGGTAAGCACCCTGCGCAAACTGGCTCGCTTCTACAAAACTAACATCCTTGATTTCTTCGACGCCGCAAAATCTCAGAGCCGGGTAGTGCCTCCCGGCGGGCGTAAAGTTCTTGAAGCTGGCCCGGGCGTCCGCATGGAACTGCTGGCATGGGGAAACACGGTGATGGAGCCACACTTATTTCGCATCGCCCCGCGAGCCGGCAGCGGCGAATCCTACGCCCACGAAGGTGAAGAATTTCTTTACATATTACGTGGACAATTGCAGATTTCACTTCACGACGAGGAGTACCGGCTCAAGCCCGGTGACAGTTTCTATTTCGAGAGCGCGACGCCGCATCGCTGGGAAAATCCGGGACGGGCTGAAACCTGGGTGTTGTGGGTGAACACGCCGCCGACCTTTTAGGCGCGCGTCTTAGTTGAGGGGCACGTCGAGGAGAAAAGTTTTGTTCGATGCCACGGACTTCGCTCGCCGTTTTCGGCAGATGACTGTTTTGCTGGGAACAGCGGTCCTGTTGGTTGCCATCGCGCTCGCCCAGACCCACAAGGCTGACACGATCCTGGTCAACGCGAGGATCTACACGGTGAACCCGCGGCAGCCATGGGCGGAGGGGCTGGCGATCCGCGGAGAGCAGGTCATCGCAGTCGGCGCAGCGCAGGACATTGCGCCCTATCGGGGTGCGGCGACGAAGGTGATTGATGTGGGCGGACGACTGGTCCTTCCCGGCTTCACCGACAGTCACATCCATTTCCTCGAAGGTTCGATGAATGCGCAACAAATTGTTATTGAGGACACGCAAACTCTCGCCGGGTTGCAGCAGCAGGTAAAAACATACGCCGCAGCGCATCCGGAGAAGACATGGATCCTGGGAAGGGGATGGTCCTACCCCATGTTTGGCGCGGCTGCACTTCCCGACAAGAAGTACCTGGACGAAATCGTTCCCGACCGACCGGTCTATCTGGAGGCGTTTGATGGGCACACCTGGTGGGCGAACAGTAAGGCCCTGCAACTCGCTGGCGTCACGCGACAGGTGCCCAACCCGGTGCCCGGCATTATGCGTGATCCCAAGACCGGCGAGCCTACGGGTGTCATCAAAGAGGATCCGGCAGATGGCATTTTCGAGCGCGTGATTCCCTTGCCAACCCGAGAAGAAAAGTTGCGGGGCATCCGCCAGAGTCTCAAAGAAGCGAATCGCGTCGGCTTGGTGCGGGTCCACTGCGCCGGCAATCTAGGCATCGCCATCAGTGATTTGGAGAATGTTGAACTGTACGACCAGTTGCGCCGTACCGGCGATCTGACCCTGCGTATGTACATGGCCTATTACATGGAGCCTCCGACTCTTACTGCCAGGAATCTGCGGGAGATCGAAGAGGCACGGCGCCGTTACCACGACCAATGGATTGCCGCGGGAGCGGCCAAATTCTTCCTTGACGGAGTCATCGAGAGTCACACCGCATCCATGCTCGCGCCCTATTCCGATGATCCATCGACGTCAGGTGAATTACTCTGGGACCACGATGCATACCTGAAAGCTGTCGTGGAGCTGGATCGCCATGGCATTCAGGTGTTCACCCATGCAATCGGGGACCGGGCAATTCGCGTGGCGCTGGATGCGTATGAAAGAGCGCAAAAAACCAATCACACGTTGGATGCCCGGCACCGTATCGAACACATCGAGGACGCCTCTGCTGCGGACATCCCACGTTTTGGCAAGCTCGCTGTGATTGCGAGTTTCCAGCCGCTGCACGCCTATCCCAACGATGACACCCTGAACGTCTGGTCGCGAAACGTCGGCCCGGAACGCGCTCAGCGGGCGTGGGCCTGGCGCAGCATTGAGAATGCTGGTGGCCAGCTCGCGTTCGGTAGCGATTGGCCCGTCGTCACCTTGAATCCCTGGCCGGGAGTGCAGAATGCGCTGACCCGTCAGACGACCGAGGGCAATCCGCCGGGTGGTTTCGTTCCGCACGAACGAATCAGCCTGGAAGATGCGATAAGAGCCTACACTCTGGGCGCAGCTTTTGCTGGGCATCGGGAAAAAACCGAAGGCTCGCTCCAGCCGGGCAAGTTGGCAGACTTGATCGTGCTCTCGCAGGACGTGTTCAAAATCGAGCCTACCGAAATCGGTAAAACAGAGGTTCTGTTGACCATGGTCGGCGGAAAAACCGTTTATCAGTCGCCGGCGGCGCCCCGCGGGTCCGCCACAACGGAGGCAAAATGATCATCCGGCCCTTGCTGGCTTTGCCGCTTGCGGCGGCGGTCTTCATCGTTGGCTCGTGCGGGAAAAAGACGGCCACGCTCAACTTGCTGGTGTGGGAAGGCTACGCTGATTCATCCTTCGTGCATGCCTTTGAAGAGCAGAATCATTGCAAAGTTTCAGCCTCTTACATGGGATCGAGTGATGAACTGGTCGCGAAATTGCGCGGCGGGAGCGCCGGCAACTATGACGTCATCTCGCCGTCAAGTGATGTTGCCACCTCGATCGCATCCGCGGGATTGGCTGCGCCGCTCGATCTCGCGAAGTTACCCGGCTACTCTCAGCTTTCTCCTCAGCTCACCTCCCTGCCCCTCGTGCGATTGAAGGGGCAGGTTTACGGAGTCCCGTTCATGTGGGGACCGGACCCCATGATCTATGACACCACGGCGTTTCCACGGCCACCCGAGAGTTGGAACGTATTCTGGGATCCAAAATACCGCGGCAAGATCTCGGTGTGGGACGATCTCTCCACGGTGTACATGGCGGCGCAGGTGCTCGGCTACGACAAACCTGATCCGAGCCAACTCTACAACCTTACCGACGCGCAACTCGATGCCGTCAAGAAGAAGCTGTTGGAGATGAAACCGAATATCCGGAAGATGTGGTCAACCGGCGGCGAGCTCACAAATCTTTTTCAAAACCATGAGGTGGTTGCGGCCATGGGTTGGCCGCTGATGACGAATCAGCTTCGAAAAGTCAATTATCCGGTCGGCGAGACCATCCCCAAAGAAAACACCACGGGCTGGATTGACCATCTGATGATTACCGCCGGCAGTGAAAATGGAGACTTGGCTCACAAGTTCCTGGAGTACATGATCGAAGCACAAATCCAGAAGAAGGTCACCGATGTGACCGGTTACACTCCCGCGAACCCGCAGGCTGCGCAGTTCATGACGCCAGACGAAGTCAAAAGCCTGCATCTTGACGACGTGGATAATTATCAGAAGCGGATTTATTTCTGGCAGAATGTGGCGCGCCGGGCTAAGTACAACGAAATCTGGAATGAAGTGAAGGCAGCACAGTGATGTAGCGCTGTATCTTGGGGCGGCCTCCCCGAACCACATGGCGACCACCACCGAATCCGCAGGGCTCAACACGGCGCAGTCGTCCAGCCCTCCGCTGCTTTCCATCCGCAATGTCGCCAAGTCATTCGGCCGTACCGCAGTGCTTCGCGACATCTCACTGCAGGTCGCAGAAGGCGAGTTCCTCACCATTCTTGGCGAAAGCGGCTCCGGCAAAACTACCCTGCTGCGCATCATCGCAGGATTCGAGATCGCGGACTCGGGAGAAATAATCATGGGCGCTGACCGGCTTGACCGCCTGCCTCCCTACCGGCGCCGGGTCAATACCGTGTTTCAGCACTATGCCTTGTTTCCACATCTGACCGTCGCCGAAAACGTCGGTTACGGATTGAAGGTGGCCAAGCGGCCCAAAGATGAAATCACGGAGCGGGTCGCGCAGGCGCTCGCCATGGTCAAGATGACCGCGTATGCCTCGTCCAAGCCGGCCAAGATCAGCGGAGGGCAGCAGCAGCGTATCGCCCTGGCGCGAGCTCTGGTAAACCGGCCACGTTTATTGCTGCTCGACGAGCCGCTTTCCGCTCTGGACGCCAATCTTCGCCGGCAGATGCAGGTCGAGTTGAAATCACTGCAGCGGGAAGTTGGCATTTCATTCGTGTTCGTCACCCACGACCAGGAAGAAGCCATGGTTATGTCAGACCGTATCGCGCTGCTCCGCACGGGTGAGCTGGAACAAGTAGCTTCCCCGCGAGAAATCTACAGTCGTCCGGCGACAGCCTACACGGCGCAGTTCATCGGTCAGACCAACCTTCTTCGGGGAGAAGTAACGGACGGCGTCGCCCGCTGCCAGTCCCTATCCTGGCGAACCGGGCTGCGAGATGGGCCCGGCCTGTTCTCATTGCGGCCCGAGAATATCCGGCTGGCATCGGCAACGCCGACTGGCACAAGCATCCGCTTCCGCGGAAGAATCCGACAACAAGCTTTTCACGGTGCCACTGACCTGTTGCAAGTCGAGTGCGCGGATGGTCTGATGATCTCGATCAGAACTGCCAGCCGCGAGAACTGGCAAGGCGATCTCGATCTGGAATTTTCGCCGTCTGATGCCGTACCGGTCCGTGAATCGCAGGAGAAAAGCTGATGTTCTCTCGCGCCTACCGAGCGGCCATCACCCTGCCGCCGCTGCTGTGGGTCGCAGTTTTCCTACTTTTCCCCTATGTGTTGCTCTTCTTTTATAGCTTCTGGTCGGTCTCTCCGACGCAGGCGATCGTTCATTCTTGGACGCTCGACAACTACCGGGAACTGTTGCGCGTGAATGTCTACCTGCAAACCCTGTTTCGCTCCATGTGGATCGCGGCCCGAGTTATGATTTTTTCCCTCGTACTCGGTTATCCGTTGGCATACTACCTGTCGTTCCACGCAGGTGAGAGAAAAGACCTCTTCTATCAATTGGTGATTATCCCGCTGTGGGTGAGCTATCTGGTCCGCGCCTATGCCTGGAAGACTATTCTGGGCAGCGATGGCGTCCTTAACACGCTTTTGCAGTACGTGCACCTGACAAAGCATCCGCTGGAATTCCTGCTCTACAGTCCGTTCGCGGTAGTACTGACGCTTACTCACATCTATACTCCATTTGCATTCCTCCCAATCTACGCTTCGCTCGAGCATATACCTCGAAACCTGGTCGAGGCTTCGCACGACTTGGGAGCGTCTCCTTTTCAAACTTTCTGGCGAGTGATTTTCCCGCTATCTATTCCCGGAGTTCTCGCTGGGGCAACTTTTGCGTTTGTGCTCAGTCTGGGGGATTTTCTGGCGCCGCTTCTACTAGGCGGGCCGAGTGGCATCATGATTTCCAATATTGTCGTCAGTCTGTTTGGCGCCGCTTACAACTGGCCGCTAGGCGCCGCGATCTCGCTCTGCATGCTGCTCCTGGTGCTCGCGCTTCTTTTCGTTTCCGAGAATCTCGAAAGGAAATGGAGCTTCCGATGACCGGCAGCGGCCCAGGTCACACCTCCCGCTGGTTGCCCTGGCACGCGATTGCAGTTTTCGGTTTTCTCTACCTCCCCATCGTCACGCTGATCGTGTACTCGTTTAATGGCTCGGGCGTCGGCGGATTCCCACCGCGCAATCTCACCCTGGATTGGTATCGCATGCTTTTTTCGGACGATGCCATCTGGACGTCAGTCCTGAATAGCGTGGTGGTCGCGCTCGCCGCAATGGCAATCTCGCTGACCTTCGGAATACCCGCAGCGCTGGCTCTCGATCGAGCGAATTTTCCAGGCAAGGCGCTATTTCGCCGACTCGTGCTGTTACCGTTGATTCTCCCGGGCATTATTACCGGACTCTCGCTGCTTATGCTGTTTCGCGAGGCCGCTGTGAAGCTCAGCCTGATCACCATCGTTCTGGGCCATGGCACAGCGCTCATTTCTGTCGCCACTACCGAAGTGTTCGCAGGATTACAGAAATTGGATCGGGCGCAGGAAGAAGCATCCCTCGATCTCGGCGCAAATTATTGGCAGACTTTCTGGCGGGTGACGATTCCGAACCTACGGCTCTCCCTCATCGGCGCGGCGTTATTAATCTTTACGCTTTCTATGGACGAAATCGCGGTCAGCTTCTTCCTGATCGGGCGCGACAATACGCTGCCGCTGGAGATTTGGGGCCGGCTGCGCCGTGGCATCACTCCTGAGATCAACGCCATCTCAAGCATCATTTTCATTTTTTCACTGGTGGCGATTGTGATCTGGTATCGCTTGCGCGCGAGCGCGGAAGCCAAACCGGAAATCGTCGCCGACCTGGTAGAGACGGTATCCTAAGGGGACGACGGATGAGTACGAATCGCCGAGATTTCATCAAGTTCGTGGTCGCGGGATCGGTTGCCGCGGGATGCCCAGTTGACCTCTCGCCGTTCGCCGCGCAAACCGAAAACCCGCACGCGTCCTTGGTGGAGGGGGAAGATAATCGCATCTGCCACCAGGTACGCGACGGCAAAATCTTCACGCGGCCGCCCGTCTCCGCCCGGCACGATGTGGTGATCGTCGGCGGTGGTCTCAGCGGACTGGCTGCCGCTTATTTTCTGCGCCAAAGCGACTTCCTTCTGCTGGAAAAAGAGCCGCACTGGGGTGGCAATGCTTACGCCATGGAATATCAAGGAAACGTGTACGGCACAGGCACGGCCTTCCTCTACAGGGATGAATACGCTTATCGATTCGCAAAGGAAATCGACCTGGAACCACTGCCTGTCGACAGCCCTGATGGCAGTGTAATTAACGGCGAGTGGATCCCCGATACATGGGGAGACGGACTCGACAAGCTGCCATACTCGCCGTCGGTTCGCGAAGGCTTCAAGAAATTTAAAAAGGAGATGCTTGCCATCAACGTGGAAAAGCGCGCCAAGGAACTCTACAACCTTCCTTTCTCCGAACTACTCAAGGGATATCCCGACGAACTCAAACGGTGGTGGGACGCTTACGGGGCTTCCAACTATGGCGCGATGACCGAGGACGCAGCGGCGGCAGTCGGCGTGATCGAATTGCAGGCGATGGTCGCGGAAAGTCCGCATGACGATCGCTTCACCTGGCCCGGAGGGCTGGGTGCAATGACCAACAAGCTTGTCGAACTCTTGACGTCGAAATCTGCCGCGGGCATGCAGGCCGGCGCTTCGACTGTGGCGGTTGTCTCCGATAAGAACGAAGTGCAAGTGACCTACATGCAGGGCGCTGAGCTAAAGACGGTAGCTGCAAAAGCCGTAATCATGGCCACACCTAAATTCATCACCCGGCGTGTCGTGGAGGGTCTACCCGAGAAGCAAAGCGATGCCATGCACCAGATTCGCTACATTCCTTATGCTGTGGTCAACCTGATTTTTGACAAACCAGTGTTCAACAAGGGATTCGATACCTGGTGCCCGGGAAACGCCTTTACTGACATAACTGTGGCTGATTGGGTCATGCGCAACCAGGCTGGTTACAAGCAGAAATACAATATTCTGACTTGCTACACGCCACTGCGTGAAGAGGATCGTAGTACCCTGCTGAGCGAAACCAGCGCGCGCCGGGTTGCGGCCAACGTGCTGCGCGATTTCCAGAAGCTTTTCTCCGGATCGAATGTCGATCCACTTGAGGTACACCTCTATCGGCGGGGCCATCCCCTATACATGTCCACTCCCGGCCTGTTCACTGAAGTGCAACCGTTGGTGCGGCAGCCTATGGATCGTGTGTTCTTCGCCAATACAGATTCCGAAGGGCCGGAATCCACAGTCAGCCCGGCGATCCTCTCCGCCAAGCGGGCGGTAAAGGAAGCGGAAAGCCGATTAGCCGGACTTCGGATGCCAAAATCCGCTCAGTGACTCCGCGACAAAAACGATACCCCTGCGTCACCTACCTCGTGGTGAAAACACACCTTCCCCGACCATCCCATAGTAAAGTGGTAGTAGCAACAAACATCGGGAAGGACAGCCACACTTTGAGTTCAGCTATTCGTAACATCGCTATTATTGCGCACGTTGACCACGGCAAAACTACTCTGGTGGATGGCATGTTGCGCCAGAGCGGCACTTTTCGTGCCAACGAGCATCTGATCGAGCGCGTTATGGACTCGAACGACCTGGAGCGCGAGCGCGGCATCACGATTCTGGCCAAAAATACCGCCATCTTTTACCACGATGTGAAAATCAACATTGTCGATACTCCCGGCCACAGCGACTTCGGCGGCGAAGTCGAGCGTGCTCTCAAGATGGTCGACGGAGTGATGCTGCTAGTGGACGCCAGCGAAGGCCCTCTGCCACAAACCCGCTATGTGCTGAGCAAGGCGTTGGAAGCGAATCTTCCACCCATCGTCGTGATCAATAAAATCGATCGCTCAGACGCGCGTCCCCAGGAAGTTCTTAACGAGATTTATGACCTTTTCATTGATCTTGACGCTAGGGAAGATCAGCTGGATTTTCCCGTCCTGTACACCAATGCCAAGGAGGGCACAGCTTCCACCGATATAAAAGGCGGCGGCGAGGATTTGCAGCCTCTATTCGATGCCATCATCAGCACCATTCCTGAACCAAAAGGCGACCAAGCCGGACCGTTGCAGATCCTGGTAGCTAATCTTGATTACAGCGACTATCTGGGGCGGCTGGCGATTGCGCGCGTGTTCAACGGAAGCATGCACACCGGCGAAGATGTCGCCATCGCCAAGTTGGATGGCACGCTGCAAAAAACCAAAATTACAAAGCTGTTTTCGTTCGCCGGATTGAAGCGCACCGACATTACCGAGACCACACTGGGCGACATCATTGCGGTGGCCGGGGTTGAAGGCATCACGATCGGTGAGACCATTACCGACGCTGAGAACCCAGCGCCGCTGCCTCACATTTCGATTGATGAGCCCACGATTGCCATGCTGTTCACGGTAAACACCTCACCCTTTGCCGGACGCGAGGGCACCTATGTGACTTCGCGAAATCTGCGGGAGCGATTACAAAAAGAGCTGCTCACCAACGTTTCCCTGCGCCTTGAGGAAACCGACAGCACGGATTCATTCGTGGTCATGGGACGCGGCGAATTGCAGCTTTCGATCCTGATAGAAATGATGCGCCGCGAAGGCTACGAGCTGATGGTAGGTAAGCCCGAAATCGTCACCAAACGTGTTGACGGCAGGCTCATGGAGCCGATCGAAAAGCTCACCGTGGACGTGCCCGAAGAGTTCGTGGGCGTGGTAATGGAGCAGCTTGGCACACGTAAGGGCGAAGTCCTCAACATGCACAATCACGGGTACGGCCGGGTGCGAATCGAGTTTCGTGTGGCCAGCCGGGGCCTGATTGGTTTGCGCGGTCAATTGCTCACGGACACCCGAGGCACGATCGTCATGAACTCCCTGTTTGACGGATACACCGAATGGCAAGGCGAGATTCCGCATCGCCTGACCGGCGCGCTGGTGTCCGATCGCGCGGGTGTTACAACGCCCTATGCGCTTTATAACCTGCAGGAGCGCGGCGAACTATTTGTCGGTCCTACGGTCGAGGTGTATGAGGGTATGATCATTGGCGAGAACGCGAAAGATACCGACCTCGACGTGAATGTGGTACGCGAGAAGAAGCTGACCAACATGCGGTCGTCGACCTCGGACATGGCGATTCGACTGGTTCCGTTCCGTAATTTGAATCTGGAGCAGGCGATTGAGTTCATCGCCGACGATGAGTTCATCGAGGTCACGCCTAAGGCGCTGCGCCTGCGGAAAAAAGCCTTGCCGGCAAACAGGCGGAAGAAAAGTATGATGGCGACGGTGGAAGAGGGCTAGTGACACGGCGATCGAAACCCAAGCGGTTTCCTCAGAGCGGACAGCGCTTGAAGATGTTTCTCGTGCCCTGCAGTTGCGGCACGACGTTTGCGGTCGCTGAAAACTACGATCGTCACGGTACCGCTTGGAGCCGTTATCTGAAATGTCCCGGGTGCGGCAAGGGACATGATCCCAGGAACCGGGTGCTGCTTCTTGGATATCACCGCGAAGGCTATTGGAAGGTGGATGACTGCTAACACCCGACTGGACCTAATTAAGGACGCCCTTGCCCCGCCGCTTCCCATAATGAGCCAACCTGCTATACTTCCCACGCATTTGACTGTTCGCCAACTCCGGCTATTTGGACGGCCAACCAGCCCCCGCGTTTTCCGCCGAAGTCAGCTGCACTCAGATAGCTCACTCCGAGGCAATTCGCGTGAAGAACATTTTTGTAGGCAACCTGGATTTCAATACCGGTGAAGACGAACTGCGTCAGCTCTTCGCGGCCTATGGGCAGGTGGACCGCGTTAGCATCATGACCGACCGTGAAACTGGCCGTTCCCGCGGTTTCGGTTTTGTCGAAATGGCAAACGCGGAAGAAGGTGAGAAAGCAATCGCTGCGCTTAACGGCAGCCAGGTGGGCGGACGTACGCTGAACGTAAATGAGGCCCGCCCCAAGGTAGAACGCAGCGGAGGCGGCGGTCGAGATCGTGGTGGGGACCGCGGCGGTCGTGGCGGCGGTGGTGGCCGAGGTCGTTGGTAATCGCGTCCGACGCGTTTTGCGCGACCTACCGTGAGCGTACTCTTTGCTTGCGTGAAGCCCGCCCGCATTGATAGGACGAAGCCCCGGCTGTAAACTGAACGTAGCGCGCCCGTAGCTCAGCTGGATAGAGCGGCAGCCTCCGGAGCTGTAGGTCGGGAGTTCGAATCTCTCCGGGCGCGCCAGATCTCAACAACTTACACAGCGGCCCTTTCCCATCGTGTTCAGAATGTGTGCAATTGCCCGTCACTGTACGCCTCCCGTGACCGGCGCGGCGGCTAGAATCTGTTTCTCATCCGGGCGGGTGATGCCGTCATACATCGAATCGACCATCACGTATACCGAGTCGGGAATCTCCTTCACGTAGTTCTGCAAGGTGATGTCCGGGCGTGTGTGCCGCAGTTGCGTCTGCACGTCCTTCAAGGAACCCTTGCGTTCTCCCACAGCCAACGTGGCGAACGTGCGCCGGAGAATCTGAAAGTTCAGCTTGGGCAGACCCAACTGGACGCGGATAGGGTCGAGCACCCGTGCTTCAAAATTCTCATAATCCAGAAACCCACCTTGGCTGTTGGGGAAGATGAAATCCCGGTCAGCAGGTTTGGTCGTGAGTCCCCGCCACTGCGTCAGTTCTGCCGCTAGTCGTTTCGGCAACGGGACGCAGGCTTCGCTTTCTTCCGTTTTCGCCCAGGGGCGCAGCTTGCACTTATAAATCGTTTCCGTGACTCGCAGCGCGTGGCGGCCACTGGGCAACTGCTCTAGGGAACGCCAGCGGAACGCGAACAATTCACCGGGGCGCACGGCGGTGCCGGACCCAACCTTGATGGCCAGCTTGTCCCGCAGAGTCTTGGCCGCGTCAATCACAGCCTGATACTGCGGCCATTCCAGCACGGTTTCGTCCGGCTTGCGGGTCTTGGGCCGCTTCAGCTTGCGTCCTGGGTCTTTCACCAGAAAATCTTGTTCGACCGCTTCCCCGCACATGGATTTCAGATAAGTGTAGCAGTGGAAAGTCAGCGAGCGAGAGTAGTCGCGGGCCAGCTTGTTGAGCCAATCTTGCAGTTCCACCCGGTCTAAGTCTCGCAGTTGTTTGTCGCCAAACTGATTCAGAATCCGGCGCACTAGCTGTTCATTGGTTCGCCGAGTGGATGCGCTCCAACCGCCCTCTATGGTGGGCAGCCAGCGGTGCTCACAAAACCAGCGGAGTGAAACGCGGTCGTCACGCCGGGAAGAATGCTTACTGTTCAGCGGCCCAAGGATTTCGGCCAGCTTCTCTTCCGCTTCGAACTTCCGGATCTTGTTCTTTTCCCCGAGTACACGGCTGCGGTGTGCGCGCCGTTCTCTGCCGGTTTCAGAGTCGCAAATGTATTCGTACCAGTGCGCCTTCCAAGTGCGGGCACCGGTTTCCTCTACCCATCCTCTCTGGCATCGTGTGCGCATCTGGCTCCCCCTGTCGGTTTGGAATGTGGCACGCACTATACGCCTCCTTGCTGCACCTGAAGGTGGGCGTTGATGAAGTTTTCGATGTCTTGAGGTCTAAAACGCAAAACGGCCCTTTTCCCACCGAGGCGAACGACCGGAATCCGAGGATTGCGACGAGTCGCGTGGTCCCGCACCCAAGCTCTCGAGACCCCAAGACGCGCGGCCACATCGGACAGAGATAACAAACGCCCGCTCACGAGATTCCCTCCGATCTCCCCAGTCGCTATCACCATTCCGCCATTCATAATTCCGCCCATCTCCATTGCTCGGCTGGTACTCGCGTTCCATGGATCTCGGATAAAAGCGCAGCTTGTGCGGGCTAAACATGACCGGAACCGGACCCCTAACACCGTTTCGGTTCTTGCCGATGATAATGGTGTCCTCACGCGTCGGCTTTCCGTCCGGCCCGGTTGGCACATGCAGCAACAGCACAACGTGCGCGTGTGCCTCGATGTCACCAGATTCCTTCAGATCGATCATCGTGGGAGCATCGTTTACATTCTGTGGCCGACGCAGTTGCGAGAGCAGCACAACCGGAACACGTTCTGATTTGGCCAGTTGCCGCAGTGCATCAGCGACCTTACCGACTCGTTCTCGAACATCTCTGGCGTCTGCCTGGACCAGCTGCAGGTAATCCATTACGATCAGTTTCACTTTCATGCGCGTGATGAACAGGCGGGCCCTAGCAAGCAATTCCGGAATGCTGATGGTCCCGCTGTCATCGAACCAAACAGGCCACTCGGCAATTTCGGCTGCACCCGTCGCCAGTTTCGGCCATTCTTCCTTCGTGATGTGGCCGGGATGACGGATTTTGGTGGCTGTGACAGAAGTCACAGCGGAGAGGAACCGTTTGCCGAGATCCCAGCGGCTCATCTCAAGCGAAAACACTCCAACCGGATTGCCGGCTTTGGCGTTCGCTGCCACGATCTGACAGGCAAGGGCAGTCTTACCGGCTCCTGGCAATGCGCCAACTACGATCAACTCGCCCTTGCGCAAGCCACCCGTGAGCATGTCGAGTGCATCCACACCGGTCGGTAATCCGACCAGCCCACCTGCCTGCGCTTGGAGTTCCAGTTCCCGCAACACTTCAGACATGAAACCATGGGGCGCGATGGCCTGGCTTTTCTGCGCTTGTGCTTCTACGTCCAGAATGGTCTCAAGTAGTCCGCCGGCGATGTCAATGGGCTTCTCGCCATCCATAGCTCGTGCTATCGCAGCGTTCGCCGCAAAGATCAAGCCTCGCAGCTGCGATTTCTCTTTCACGATTTTGACGTAGTGCTCAATGCTTGGCCGGTCCGGGACGCCATCCACGAGTCCAGCCAGCCAGGCCGCGCCGCCGATCGCACCGAGTTCCTTTTGCCCCATCTCTTCAACGAGCGTGAGGGCATCGATCGGAATATTAACCGCAGCCATCTCCGACATTCGCCGGAACACCCGCCTATGCGCATCGAGTGAAAAATCATCTTCAGGTGAGAGTTGCGCGGCCTCGCTGTAGGCTTCACTATTGAGCAAAATCGCCCCGAGGACGGCGCGTTCCGCCTCAAGACTTGCCGGCAGGCCACGGTCCAGGGCCATTTCCAGCACACGTGCCGCGCTCACTGAACCCCGTCCTTCAGCAGCTCGCGGTGATAATCCAAGGCGTTTCCGCTCGGCACCTTCACCGGCTCAGCCTTACCGTTGCCGGCGGGAGAACCGCGTCTGAACTCTCGCGCGTTTCGCAGCCACTTGTTGAGAGCACGGTCCCAATCTTGGAACGTGCTGCCATGGCTGACATGATGGTCTCTGAACACTTCAAATTCGCTCGCCAGGTCCACACCAAGTTCAATAGCTAGCCTCCTGTGGCTGTCCTTGGGAGCAAAGGCTTCTGCCATTTGGGAAGCACGCTTCACCTTCGCCCGCGAAGGCGCGAAAGCGCTCTCGCTCTTGTCTTGTACGTCTTTAGTCTTTAAGTCTTTATTAGGTGCCACCACCGTGCCACCACCGTGCCATGACAGTGTCTCCACCGTTCCGCCACCGTTCCGGCGCTCATATTCAGGCTGGGCTAGTCCGTTGTGTTTCCACGCATTGAGGCGACATCCCCGACAGTTCTCCGACCGTTACGTCAAACTTGTTTATGAGGATTGGATAGGCCCCACGCCTTCCGTCACCGTTCCGGTAGTTGAGGTATTTCTTGTCCCGAAGCCGGCGTAGGCTTTTTTGTAGGTGCTCTTTCTGGGATGGGTCCCCGAACTGGCACGCGATCGTGAGCGCGCAGCCCTCGTAGATTCCAGTCGAATAGTTCGCCCGCATGATGAGGAAAACATAGAGCCCAAAATCTACGGGCGACAATTTCCCGGCGAGTGCGTGCTCAAGCAGTCCGTTTCGAATGGCTGTGAAGTTATCCATCAGCGCCAGCCCTCTTGCGTGCGTCGCGAGTTCATAACGCCCCTTCCTCGCCATTTCTGAGGCGCTGCACGCTCTTGATAGCTTGCTGCTGCCCGGCAATCAACGAACTTAAGACGCGACGAGCCTGCGTGTTCCTAGCGCTTCGCCTGGCCCGGCAGAGATGCAGGTGTGACTGGCCGGCGAACATCGCGGCTTGATGTAGATCTTCCAAGAGATTCGGGACTACAGAAGGTGATTGAAACTGCGGTTCTGGTGTGGTAACTATGTCGTCGAACATTGTTTTCTCCTTTTGGGCCGCCTTCTTAGTCGGGGACGGCCCGAAACTTCCTAAAGCTAAGTTGTTGCCACTTCTGCGAACTCTCCTGAGAGAGAGTTGAGGCGATCTGCGATCAAGCTCAGCAAAGAAGATTCGATTCGTCCTAGCTGCTCGTCGCTCAGGTCAATCATCCCGGTTTCCCACTGCGAAAAGACGGATCGATCAACGCGCGCATCTTTTGCAAGCAGAGCCTGGGTTATCCCGAAGAGCAATCTCCGGTGCTTCGTTCGGTTCCGAATTGTGTCCTGTGGAATCATTTTGTGGGCTCCATCGGCAACACATCTGTTGTGTCACACAGAGGGTCAGGTGTCACGGGAACGGCGGGAATGGCGGGAACGACGGGAAGATTATTTTGGCTGGGAATTTCTAGCGGCTATGACGCTTACTGTGCTCCACAGTCGCTTGCGTAGACCAGCTATAGACAGATCTTCAAGCCCTAGGTCGCACACCGACGTAAGACTGATGTCTAGAAACGCAGCGGCTTCACGCGTGGTCATGGAGGGGTATTTGGATGGGTCGGATGCCTTCAGGTTCGCCATTGTCCGATCGCGATCATTGGGTCGCTTATCCCCAGTTGCCCTGGGCCTCCGGTCGCTTTCGGGCTGAACACGGTCCAATTCGCCGGTTGCCGTTGGGTGCGCCGTCGCTTCTGCTGTCGCCAGTTGTGACGCCGGTGCAGTCTGCTGCGCAAGGAACTTGTCCAGCTTACTTTCCACCCGGACGATTGGCTCAAGATCGCGAGCTTCTGCCGCTCGCACTCGTGCTTCAGCATCCAACCGTCCACCCTTTTCGTCGCGTGCTTCGGCTTCTTTCAGGCTGTACGCACTACGTGTCTTGATAAGCTCAATTGTGTAAGGTTCGGTCGCCCTTGCTTCCTCGGTATCCCAAACCTCCCACTGATGAGCACACTTGTTGCAATGAAACTCATCACACTTTCGCCAAGTGCGTGGAAGACGGACAACGCAAACTGCTTGGCACTCCGGGCATGGTGGCACTGGGTTAGGTTCTGGTAGTTGCTGGGAAGGTTCTGAAGCGGCGGCCATCGTTCACCTCCAAGGAGTGAACGAGGGGTAGCTTGGAGTCCACCCCTCAGCGACCGGGGGATCAAGCCGGCAGCTTTCACTTTACAGCTCCACTGTTGCCGAATTGTGGGGCAGTGTCAATAGCCCCATACCTAGCCATACCGCGCCGTGGCTCGAATGCTGTCTCGCTAGCTGCTGCACTGGCATGGTCTTGTGCAGTAACTGTTTTCTTGAGTACTAAGACTATGAAACGAAAAGGCGTGTTTTAGAGCAGCGGTTCCGGAGAACAGTGCTCTCGGCTGACAGGTTGCGTAATGCAGGTATGCGAAACAGGCTCGTAGCGGCACGCAAGCAAGGCTGGGGCATGTAACGAATGAGGCCTCCATCTCCGTTTCGGTGATCGACACGGCGAGCAACACTGTGGCTGCTACGGTCGGGGTTGGGTTCGACCCCGCGGGGGTGGCCATCACCCCGAATGGAACCCCGAGCCTACGTGGCGAATGATGGCTCCGCCACCGTTTCTGTCATCGACACCGCGACCAACACCGTGGTTGCGGCCATTCCTGTTGGGCTATTTCCTGAGGGGGTAGCCATCACGCCGGATGGAACCCGAGTCTACGTGCCGAATCTAGGCTTCGACACCGTCTCGGTCATCGACACTGCGACCAACACCGTGGTTGCGACCATTACTGTTGGGGGAGGGCCTCTTGCGGTAGCCATCACGCCTGCCCCACAAGCTCCGAAGAGCAAACAGCAATGCAAGCATGATGGGTGGAAGAATTTTGGTCCGCCTGCCGGACCTTTCAAGAATCAAGGCCAGTGCGTCAGCTATGCCGAACATCATTAGCATCACGAGGGAAAGGGAGTGCTCACGGACGCGCATCCTGTCCTACGTTGTCCGTGCTCCCATTACGAAATGCAGGATCAAAGAAATTACCGCAAATACAAGTAGCAGGTGAATGAGTCCGCCCGCGACGTGAAACACAGAGAAACCGCCGATCCAAGCGATCAACAGAATCACAAACAATATCGTCCAGATGCTCATAGCGTCTCCTATGTTGGTTGTTAGGTTTGAGGAAAATTGAATTGTGCCTTCTATCCTCCAGAAGTCCCAGTTGCAGTCTGCGGTTTTTTCCCAGTGGTGCGCTCGCGGACCCTTTCACCGAAGTCCGAAACCTTGTCGGCGATGTCGGCTCGCGTTTCGTCACCGCTGGCGGGTGCGATTAGCAGGCCCACTCCTACGCCTATGCCCACTCCGATCAGCAGAGCACTTACCTTGCCGACTATTTGGGAATCTTCTTTGCCACGAAGAGCGTCGGCGGCATGGCCCAGGCGGTCGGACGCCGTTTCGAAAGTCTCCCTTGCTCTGCCTTTGATGTCGTCCATGTTGTCTGGAAGACGCTCACGTAGGTTCTCAAGCAGATAAAGGCCGGTACCGAACAGGGCGTTCAGAAGTGATTCTCGCCTCTTAAACCTCATTTGAAATTCTCCTTATACAGCGCTTGCGGAGTGATGGTCGAATGATGGTGCATACCTTGGGTGCACAAAAGGCCTGCGCGGTTGTGCCGCTTTATCAACGGCGTCGGGCACTTTCTCAGTGATCGAGACGCACACGACACAGCGCCATTCGATTAGGTCGCCAGTATAGGGAGAGTCTGAGTTCGGAATCTGTGCAATTCTGAACAGATGATCGGGATGGGAAAATGCATTCTATTGACATTCCCAAACGAAAAAGGGCTGAAACCCCTTACCCGCTGACTAGACTGTCAGCGGGTTTCCTTTTGAGACAGTTCTACAGACGTAAGGGTTCAGGAGGGCAGGTAATACGCTGTTGACCCGATGGCTCGTCGGCGGCTCTTGAAACATCATTGAAGCACGGGTCGTGCTTTATGCCCAAGTGCATTCTCATCGTCGATGACAGTGCTTCTATACGGCACATGCTGCGGACGACCTTCGAGGATATCTCCGGTTGGGAAGTATGCGGGGAAGCAGAGAACGGACGCGAGGCAATCGAGAAAGCCAGCGAATTGAAGCCTGATCTAATCGTGCTCGACCTTGCAATGCCAATTATGCACGGTCTAGAAGCAGCACCAGTACTGAGACGCATGCTGCCAGCCGTTCCAATCATCCTGTTTACGCTCTACGCTAATAAATTTCTGGAGCAGGAAGCATTCTCTGCAGGCGTCACTGTCGTAGTTTCGAAGGACGTTGCCGTGGGGACGCTAATCAAGCAGGAGGAGGGTTTGCTACGCGCCGCTTGAGCTGGATTCCCAATCGGGAAACGCCAGTCTGTCCCGTTTGATAAACCGCAATGCGTTGATCGCATCCTGGATGGCCTTACGCTCGGCTTGCCCGTCTTGACTTTGGCTCAATTGCTGCAGGCGTTCGAAGATCGCGGCCTCTGCCTCCGCTACCCGTTCCGACAGTTTCTCGCGATCAGTTTCGAGCAGCGCTTCCCGGTATTTATGCGACCATTCGGGATAACGTAGACTATGTGAGCTGCCAGACAGTGAAAACTCTGAAGTTGTCATTTTTGAAGATCTCCTGCCCAGATACGTTTCACGCGAACCTACTTGCTCTCGTTCCATACGTATAAGAAAGTGGCGTCGCTAGCAGTGGACACATGCCTCCCGCCTTTGTGAATGGCGCGATTAAGCGCCGACCGCACTCTTTCTTTGCTCTCGGCTAATTCTGCCAGCGGCACTTTGAGCGCAACCCCTGCGGGCAGGTGATCGAGGTCCGAGAGAATCTGGCTAACGACCTCTTTGTGCTTTCCATTTCGACCTTGGGGAACATCCGACTGCGCCATGGTCTTGAAGTTCATCAGAGCTTTATTGGTTCGAGGGCTCATCGCAACCTCCTTTTCGAGAACACAACGATAAACTAACGTTACGCAATCGTAATGCAACCATGAGATATCGTCAAGCAAAAAATCAATCCCGTTAAACGAAGGCTAAAGGCCCGACAGGGCTGCTGCCATATGCTTAAACAGGCGGACTTACAAGTTATGTTAATTGAGTAATTTAGCGTGCACTAAGCAGGCAGGACGGCGTGCAAAAGATATGCCCCGTACGAACCACAAGCTGCTACTGTTTGGGACGGAAGGAGCAAATTGAATGAGAAAATCAAACACTTATTTCGAGCAGATTCCCGTCGAGACGGTGAAGAGGATTGTTGAACAACTTCCGGAGAACGGCATATCAACCCAGCAAGACTGGCGCGAACTGGCGGAACGGGTCCAACAGGAACAAGACCCGAACAGGATGATCGACCTTGTACAGCAACTCATTACCAAGCTCGACGAAGAAAAGCTCCGAAACGGCCTGGCTCCTATTTAGTAGGCCGAATAACGATGCGGCGCTTAGCCATTTATCTAAGTAGGTCGCCCCGGCTCAGCAGCCTGCTCGCAATACAGTGTGTAACGTATCGAATAACGCCTGAAAGTGCCTTTGTCGTTGAATTGAGCAGCGGCCCTACAACCTCTTAAGAGTCTCCGTCCCTCCAAAAGAAAGCCGGGGGTACAAAATGCCAAGTCTTCCCGCCCTTCAACTCGAAAGCAAGGCAACACCGACACGGTACGCTCTAGCGGTGCTGGCTGCACTGGTCGCTCTTCTGCTACGGCAGATGCTTTTGTCTTCGGTTCCCATAACAAGGTGCTGAGAACCGTTGTTTTTTGGGCTGACCTTCAGCATGAAGTCCCCAGGAGGAGGTTCTCTCCAAATCCGCCGCTCACCCTCATTTTTCTCCAACAGGAGTGATTTTGGAGCGGCCTGGGACGTGGTTGCGGAACTGGATTGTGCTGATCGAGTTTGAAGGACACAAACCGCAAGGAGCATCACAGCTATTGTCGCAAACGTTGTCCTAACTGAATTTGAGTTCATCGCACGTCCCCTTTCGTGGGTGGCGCGACCTGATAGTAACACTGCGGGCTCTCCGGGTCCTGCGTTGGTACAAGGACTCAACGCGGTAGTTGTGCCTTGGGCCTGGTCACCTTAATGGCTTGGGTCAGAAAGTTGCCGCGAATTCCGAGCTTCTGCATGCGAGAGTACAGCGTTGTGTGTTTCAGCAGATTTGTGCTCGGCAAAGAAACAGGTGGTCTTTAACTTAAACTTACATCCCGTTCTGCGACACCGTCCGTCATTGTGCCGTCCACAACGAAAGCGCCGGGTTTAGTAGGATTCTGGCAAGCGGAAGGCACTTCAAAGCTGCTAAGTGCTGTGAACGACGACCCGGGTACATTCCAGAAGTGCAAAGACGAAGTCATTCGAACCTGGTGACGCAGGGCGCGAACAGGCGCAAGGGCTTACATCACGTCTATCGATGACTCGTATTTCCGACAACCCAGGATTAGTCTTTCAGCAGGGTGTTACGCACTCGTTCCATCAGACGAATGGCGCGTAAAATGCACGGAATAGGTGCACTCATGGCGAAAGCAGCAGCAGGAAAATTGGCAAAGAAGAAAAGTATCGCCACGAAAAAGAAGAGAGCCGCGCCGAAGAGGAGGAAGACGAATGTTCAGAGGGCCAAGAAACCATCTACGCCTCAGCCTCCAGAAGCCGGCGACAAGCTCAGCTTCAATCACGCCATGGTATACGTCAAAGATGTGCAACGCGCACTAGATTTTTATCGTGACCTGCTGGGTTTCAAGATGGTGGACGAGTTCCGCCACGAAGGTAAACCGGTCTACGCGAGGCTGCGCGCCCCTGGCGGCGACGGCACGGTCGCTCTGCACATGGCAGGACCTGGAACCTCGCTCGCCAGCGAGGGCGTACGTTTGTACTTTGAGATTCGGGAACTCGACGACTTTTGCCGCAAGTTGCAGGCGAAGCACTTTTACATTACGCAAATGCCGCGCATGATGCCGTGGGGCTGGCGGCACGCTTATCTCAATGATCCTGATGGTCACGAGATCAGCTTGTATTGGGCAGGCGAAAACCGCATGAAGAAAACCGTGATGGAGGCCGCGCGAAAGGCCGCTCGGACTTGAACTTCAGCATTCGCTGTGGTGTGTCGAAACATTTCCGTTTCGACTCAGCGGGCAAATTCAGAAGCCTGGGGTGAAGGCACACCGCGAGTTCGTAGTGTGCAAGAATCTGAACTCGACCATTCTTGAGCCTGGAAAACGGCCGGGTCTGGCAAGTTGGCGGCTAGAACGAGAGTTCTAAAATCGTCTGCTAGGCCGTGGAGGGGACAGCGGCACGCGTGGTCTTTCTCCATCCGGATAGAGTCAGCAACCGAAATCGCTTACAGGTTTGTACGCTCAATCATCATCGCCAAACAGCTTCTTCCTTACCACGTCGATGTTTAAGGTCACGCTCATAGTGGCAGTATCGTCCCCAAACGCTTGCCCCATGCCTGACGCCAGTCCTGCGAATTCGGCGACGATATTGCCCAAGTCAGCTAAACCAAAGACGAACGAGACAAAGAACGTCGCCCGAATACCAAACTCTTCTCGGATGAGATCGTGCAGACCCTTGCCCGTCACCGCGCCCATGCGGGCTGCCATTTCCTGAACAACGATCAGAGCGATCGTGGTCGGGATTAGAGTCCAGAGCAATGCATACCCAAACTTTGCACCAGCTTGGGAATAGGTAAGGATTCCTCCGGGATCGTTATCGACATTAGCGGTAATGAAGCCAGGGCCAAACACCTTACACAGTTCTATTTACACCCTCTGCCAACCCTATCGCGATTGGTTTCCCCGGCTAGCAGTTCATACTGTTTTACGCTCGCGCTCGCCCGCCTCTCACAGCGTGATATAGAACCAAGACGAGAACCGCCCCAATCACAGCGACAAACAGGCTATACAGGTTTACACCCGTGACGCCGTGGGCTCCGAACATGCTGAACAGCCAGCCCCCAACCACCGCACCAACGACTCCCAGCACGATATCCAGGATGACGCCTTCGCCCGTCTTATTTACCAGCTTGCTGCCTATGAAACCAGCAATCAAGCCCAACACAATCCATGCCAGAATCGACATAATTTATCTCCTTAGTTTGGTGCCGTTCCGTCAAAGTAACTGCGCGAAATTCGCCGGTCCGGGTTGCCCCTACTTCGGAAGCAACCCCCGGGCCGGGCCCGACTCGACTCTCAAGCAGCCTGACTGTAGGCATCTGAGCCGTGCTGCTTTACCATTTTGTTATAAACACCCATTAGCAGAAACGCCGCCGGCCACTGTCCTACAAACAGCGCCCAGTCATCCTTGCCCACGATCTTGAGAATTGCTGAAGCCGTGATAGCGCCGAATGCTGCGGCCATGTAGCCCGAGCTTGGGATTCTGGATGTTTGCGATTCGATGGCTCCGGTGAAACGGTCCTCTGCAACTCCACCACGAACTTTGTCTTGCATGCGTTACTCCTTTTCGTTAGCTAATCGTTGATTGTTGCGCCGACTTCTTTACTCTGCTCTTCGCTCTCTCCTGTTTTGTCCTTCGCAAATGACTGCTCTTGCGTTGACTACGCTGCACGGCTAGGCGTCTTGCGTACCGACCTGGGTGCACCCTGCTGTTCTTCGAGACCCTTTTCGTTGGCTTGGGCATTGATCTCTTTGGCGAGGTCGGCAAGTTTGTCGTCGGCTTGCTTTTCTTCCGCCAGAGTCTTTTCAAGCAACGAAGCGTGCTTGGTTTGTCCCAGTACCTTGGCAAACTCACAGACCGCTCCGTATGCAGCCATCTCGTAATGTTCCACGCGTCGGGCTGCACCGATCAATCCCGCGTCCAACACCGCGCCTTCAAAGTCGCCTTTCATAACCTCGGACCCTTCTTTAACCAGACCCTCCATGCCCACACACTTCTTGCCTTTTGGGCTTTCATCCAAGGATTGAAAGATCTCTTCCAGACGTTGAACGTGGCCTCTGGTTTGTTCCAAATGTTTTTCAAAGCTGGCTCGAAGTTCGTCGGAGGACGCGGCTTTGGCCATTTTCGGAAGTGCTCTGATTAATTGGTTCTCGGCGCTGTATAAGTCTTTCAATTCACCGACATACAGTTTTTTCAAGCTATCGTTGGCCATGGTTCCTCCAGAATCAATTAAGTTGCATGAATGAAAAGGTCCCGGCCAATCGCAGCCGGGACCCAAATCAGAGCTTAGGAAGCGCGGCGCTGGCCGCCCTGGTCCTGTTGCCCCTGCTTATTATCGCGCTCCTTATCCCTATCCCTGTCCTGAGAAGGGTCCTTCTTTGAAACATCTTGCGGCTTTTTCTGTTGCTGTTGTCCCGATTGCCCCGGATTCTGGCCCTGACTCTTCTGAACGTCATCTGTCATTGTGCATTCTCCTTAATGCCGCTTGCGCGGAGTGATGGTTGAATGATGGTGCATACGTTGGGTGCACAAACGCACGCGCTGGTTGTGTCACGCCACTTCACGAATGCGGGCCTTGTCGCCCTTTTCGCCAGTGGCTTCACCCGTTGAGGAAATATCCTGGGCGCCTGTCCGCTCCAGAATCTCCTTCGCTTTCTTTGTCCACTGCGAATCGTCAGAGTGAACCGACAACAGAATTCCGCCGTCCTTGACTCGGCCTTCGTACCGCTTGGCTTCGTACTCTGGGATTCCCATGCCGATTAGAGCACCCGTCAGGCCGCCCACTGCGCCACCTACTCCCGCCCCTGCGAGGGCCGCCATAATAGGTCCCGCAGCTATGAACGGCCCCAGTCCAGGGATTGCGAGGGCCCCGATGCCGACCAACCATCCCAACCCGCCACCCAGCAATGCGCCTGTTCCGGCACCCGTTGTGGCACCTTCAGGTGCTTTAGTGCTTTTGTCGTGAGCAAAGTCCTTCGTGCCTGCGCTCTCGGGAAAAAGTACTGAAATATCCGTGTTGCGAAACTCCGCCGCCTTCAAAGCATCTACGGCGTTATCCACGCTGGTGCGATTCGGATAGATGCCAAATACCGCTGTATTTTTACCTGCCATTGTGATTCTCCCTCTGCTTTCTAATTGTTTTGTTGCGGTTTGATGTTCAACTCGCTGGTTACCTTGTTCTGACCAGCGACTTCAGTGGCCTTGGCCTCGACAGTCTTCTTCTCTTCTTCCGATCGCACCGGCCCTTTTAGCGTAACCTGACCATTCTGGGTGATGATCTTGACGTTGTGCGCGTAGGTGGAAAGCGATTTGTCTTTCATAATGGACTGACGTATCTGCTGAGTGATGTCTCGGTCAGAACGATTATCTTTTTGCTGATCTGCCGTGGACTCGTCCTTGCTCCGATCTCGCTCATTAGTCTTGGTATTGTCAACAGCTGGAGAAGCCTGCTGACTAGTTGGTTCTTGTGCATGTGCCGCTACTCCACCACCGAGTAGCAGACCGGTGCACAGGAAGGTGAGAACAACATTCCTGCAGTCGATTTTCATCATCATTCCTCCTTAGCAAAGTTCCGAAACGTTTCAGTTGTTTCTGACCAGGTGCCGAGTAGGTCGTACCCGTCCGTTCGAGGCACTCCTAAGGGCGCGTGCCGACTGGCTCGAATCGCCCGACAGTGCAACTAGTTGGGCGTCTGAATTGTCAAATGATCTTGGAGGCTTTTGCACGTCCTGCCACTTGGAAGGTGATCGGAGGCACAGAGCGCAATTGACGCCAGTCTCTCTTCGGCAGGAAGGATAGGGACGTCTGCAATAACGATAGCAATCTCAACAAAGAGTTCCATCGACCTGATACCGTAGAAACTCATCCGCTTCGCTGTAGGGAAGGTCAGGAGACCAGCTTCTCGAGCGCGGGTAGTAACATTCGGGGCGCTTTTCGAGAGTGGTCAATATCGACGTAGACGATATTCCAATGAGAGAGCAGGAATACGAAGAGGCAGAAAAATTCAATGACAACGTGTTCCCGACTGGTCGCTAACCCACGAACGAAAACCTCAGGATGTGGTGGTGCTGCCGTCGAACTTCCGGATTACCGCGTAGCACTCACAAGCTGCCTCTTCTAAACCCTTTCGATCAATGATCTTCACGGTGCCACGGGCATACTGAATGAAGCCCGCTCTCTGCAGCACGGCGGCAGCCAGGCTAACACTCGGCCTTCCAGTTCCCAACATTTGCGCGAAAAATTCGTGAGTCATTGGCAGCAAGTCTGAACCTATTCTCCTGGCACATGAGCAGCCAGCGGGCCAGACGCTGATCAATTTCATGGAGTCGATTACACGCGGCTAATTGTGCCACCTGCATGCCTTGAGCCTGCGCATACTGATTCAGCCTAAGACGTAGACTTGGAGTCACGCTCAGAGTGACTTCCAGAACTTCGGCTTTAATTCTGAATCCGTTTCCCTTCGCCTGCACGACTGCACGATAAGGAGTCAAGGTCAAGCCTGCCGCCAGGGGTACTCCCACAAAGCCTTCCCGGCCGACAATTCCCACTTCAACGCTCCTGCCGTCCTGCGTCTCAATCACCAGGGAGGTGAGTCCTAAATTCAAAAAGTAACCATATTCAAGCCCGTCAGGTGACTCGTGCAAACTCTGGTGCAAAGGCAAATCGATAAATTCCAAGTGAGGCAGGATGGCCTCGTATTCGTCATCTGGAATGGACAACAGGATACGGCTGTACACCGCGTTCCCGTGAATATCGCTCCGAACGACGGACAGCGGAGATGATGCCATAACGTGAAGATTCACGTCGCTCGGCTTCGGATGTGGTCTCGGTGTCATAACATGCCTGGGTCAGCCTTGTAACTCACGGGTATTTTGTCCCTGTTCGCTTGAACTGGTCAAGCAAAGCCGCTAACTCCATCTTGATTTGCTCCAGGCGTGAGAGCCTGGCTTCGTAAACTCCTTTGCTCAATCGAGGCTCGTCGGGTCCAACGTTTACAACCTGCAAATCCTCCATCTCCTGCTTGAGGACAGCAACTCGATCCAGAATGTCCTTCGCATCCATGACTGCGGAATCATATGCCAATGGACGACAATTTGATGTCCGATGTCGGACCATAAAGGCGATGCCCCGAGGACAACTCTTGGCGAGTTCAATGGAGCGAGCTGGCCACTGAGGAGAAGGCATTATTCGCGTTCGAGCCGATCAGCCGAATTGTGCCGACCACCAGGACCAGAATCACAGCCAACATCACGGCATACTCGGCAATGTCCTGACCGTCGTCCTCGCACCAGAACTGAGAGATCGAGCTGACCATATATCTATCCTCCTGCTCTTTCTGGTTCTCAAGGGTCGAAACCACTATTCCCGAGCGTGTTCCCGCCGCCGTGAACCGTGTGAACTTTTTGAACCAAGCTGTTCTGTTTGATAACTTCCAACGCACTGAGCGCCTCCTCGATGGCCTGGCGCTCGCCCTGCCCGCTTTGGCTCTCGCTCAACGCCTCCAAGCGTTTGAAGATCGCCGCTTCAGCCTCGGCTACACGCTCACGTAGAGTTTCGGGAACAAGTTCAAGCAGCGCATTTAGGTATTGACGCTGCCATTGGGGATAACGCAAAGCAAATTCGCTGCCGAGGAGTGCAGGCCCTGAAGTTGTCATCGCGAAACCTCTTGCCCAGATAGGTTGCACGCGAATCCAGGAGCACATTGTAACGCTGATGGTTTAACACGTCTGCTCAAGTTTCATTACTTTAATCTCCTCTGCTCGCGGAACGCAACGCGCCACCTCCCAGCCCTGCTTGCGCGACGATACGATTCTCCCATTGTTCTGCTTCTGCGATGGTGTCAATAACGAATACCGAGACACTCCGGGACGCGTCTCGGAACTGTCTCACGAGCCTGCGCGTGTGCAGGGCCTTGTGCAGTTACTGTTTTCGTTGGCAATAAGACTATGAAAATAAAGGGCGGGTTTTAGAGCAATGCCCTTCCGAAACACGAGTGCCTGCGCGGACACGGTGCGAGGCCTGTCACGTCTCGCACCTAGACCAGTGAGGCGAAGAGGCAACGCATCGTTGGCTCAGAGGGAAGTAGTGTCAGATGTGAGCGTTCTTGATCAGACGGGTCGGAGCCGGGTTGGTACCATCAATTGATATGTCCGTCACCAGGCACATGCCAGACAATTCACCAGGCCCAACTGGAAGCGCCTGTCCAGGATACCCACGCGGTATGTGGCCACGGTTACTTTCTTCCTTTTGCGTCGATCCGTCGCCCGCCAACCCGCGACATCCCGATTGCACTGTGCCGGGTTGCATTTGCCCATGTCATAGCCGTCGCGAATTACCGCCGACCTGGAAGTTGAAGTCTCGTAGAGTGATGCCCAGCAATAACGCGGAGGACTTCAACCCGTCGAGAGAAAACTTAAGTCTCATGGAGAAGCTGGAGCGACTGGGAAGTAATCGTGACGGTACCAGAGCCCCTTCCCGGAAAGGATGACCTGGAGATGACCATGCTGGATGCGAACTACATTTCGGAGCGCCTCGGCAGTCTGAAGCAAGAAATGAGCGATTTAAGAGTCAGCAATGTACGGTATTGGAGCCGACGCGAGCATACCGCGTTGCAGAAATCAGGTCGTGCGTTAAATCAGGAACGCCTGTTGCACATCAAGCGGGAGTTGTCCGACTTGATGAAGCGCTGCGCTTAATAAGTGCAATCTGAGGTGTACCAACGTGCCCAAGCCGTTCCAATGTAGTGATTGTGGCAGTGTTGAAGGGTACCGCTCACATCCCCGCAACTTCATCGAAAAATACATTCTGCCCGTGCTGGGATTGCCAGATGGTGCGTTGCGCGGACTGCTACCGGCGGTCCTACCAGCCCTTTCTTGTGAGCGTGCGGGAGCGCTCCGAAGCTGAGATAAGACGCCGCTCTGCCGCCTGATGGTCTGTCGGCGAAAATGAAACACGCCGAAATCAGATGGAATCCGGAGCTGCAGGAATGGTTTTGTGTGAGGTGTGGCCGGACCTCAGATCACATTTCGAAGAAGGATGCTGAAGTCGAACTGGAATTGTTCGAATGTCGTCTTCCTGTCGCAGACCAGCGAGATGATCCTCCGAAGTGATCTGCAAGCGAAGCGAAACAACCGCGACGTCGTCGCGCAAGTGTCGCGCCAATTCTCAGCGGCACGGCTCTAACTTACAGAGCTTGCACAACTCCAAAATAACCCTCATGCAGTCAGTATCATGCGCAAGACTCGTGCTCCCCGCGGGCATGGTTCCACAAGGTTGAGTCATGCAGAACAAGGCTGAAATCGTATCGTCGCGCAAGGAGAGGTGCGGAGACCTAGTAGGCGGGGACGGGGGAAGGGGAGGGCAGTGGCAGAAGCGCAGCGCTAACGTCACGGCCACAGAACCTTGAGCCGCCCCACGCCCGTCAAGATTGTCCGACTGCTACTTATCGTTTGTCAAAACAAATCAGAGCCAGCAGCGAACGGCCCAGAGAACTGTGCATAGGACGACGGGTTGAGGAGAGCGGGGGCATCGCTATCTGTTGTCGAGAGCCGAGGGCTCCCCAGGCCTGGTCCCGGAGACAACTGCTATGACGATTTGTGCTTCGGTGTCTTCGCGTTAAGCGTCGAAATAAGGCCCTCTGCTGCGGGAGGGACATGCGTCTCGTGAGCAATTACAATATCCTTCGCCGAGATTTTCTCCCCGTAGATTCTTTTGTTTGCATCGTTGTCAGGTCGGATGGTTGAACCCTCGAGCGAAATGCCTGCAAATAAGCCGCGCGCGCGTGAATAGCTCAATATTTCAGCACGCATCGAGACATCGGTTTCTGCCGAGGCGTTACGACCGACTGGTCCTGCTGCTACCGACGCATCTGCTCCGAGTTTCACTTGGCTGCTCAAGATTCCATTCGCACCGCGGTCATTCATCACGAGAAGGACGAAGTCAGTCGCTTGCCCGCCGATTTGTAAGCCTACGCTGCCACCCTCAAGGGCCATCATTGAGGGCGCGCCCCAGGTGCCGTTGAAATTTTCGCCCCTGCGGCACGTCATCGCACCGCGGCCATAACTGCCACCGACCACAAACGCGGCCTTGAGGACCGATGGAAAAATAACCACACAGTCGGCTTTATCGAGGAGATCTTGAGGAATGTCGTCTGGGATATTCAGAATCTCTGTCAGCACCGTGCCGGCATTCTTCAGACGATCCTCGTCCTTTTCTTTGTCGTCTGCCCAACTGCAGATTGCAAGCAACAATGCGGTCATCGCGCACGCGAATATCCTCTTCTTCATGATGGTCCTCCTAGAACGGATATAGTTTTAGACGCTTCCCGTAAGTTACGTTGTAGTCAAAGCCGAGTCTGAGCAATAGGGATCACTCCGACGAAAGTCGGCGTTGCTCCCCAGGCCTTACATGCGCTACGCAACGATCCTCGCATCGTTCTGCGGGCCTCAACAGTATGGCCCGCTACGTCGCGCAGCATGGCGCGTCGCCGCGCAGGAAAGGCGTCGTTTACAGATGTGGCGATTTGTAGCAGAATGAGCCCCGCTGGAGGATATATGCGACCTGCACTGAAGTTCGTGGCACAAGTGGTTATTATGTTCGGCCTCATCGGACTCGCCGGGAGCATCATGTTCTTGGTCGGTGAACTATCTTGGGGCGATACTCCCGTAGCTCTATATGGATTGACTGCCGATTTGGCTCTCACGCTTCTGGCTGGCGTCGTAGTGATTCTGGCAGAAATAGCAGAGAGATTGGAGAGCCACGAAGAGATCAGCGTGCCCACTGCCAATCCTACTAGCATCATTGCACCCCGAGATGATCGAGTCCGATAGGCGGAGATGTCATTGGTAGGTACTAGATTCTCACCTACGGAGCCACCCGCGAAAACAGCACTTGGTTGAAGATCAGGAACCGCGATTACTCGCAGATGCAGGGACGAGAAGAATTGTTCGAGCGGGATAGACACGAGGAACCGGTTCCGGGATGGCACACTTGCGAATTGGCTTGTGCCGAAATGGAGCGAGCGTATGCCTGAGCATAGTCGGAATCCGAATTGCGAAATTGAATATGCCGCGTCTTGGTCGGATCAAGGT
>Ga0210400_10000576_pt1 | contig 40496 bp, 30 predicted proteins | sample IncBWH26MmetaG_FD_155456 | JGI IMG/M metagenome (GOLD analysis project Ga0210400, IMG submission 155456) | Forest soil microbial communities from Barre Woods Harvard Forest LTER site, Petersham, Massachusetts, United States - Inc-BW-H-26-M | ecosystem: Environmental > Terrestrial > Soil >... | reverse complement strand
GCCGACGCGGACGCCGGTGTCCTTTCCCAATCATTTCAGCGACCATTTATTGCGCGAGAATCTGTTTTTTAACTTCGGTTCGAGGATTTTCAGCTTCGGGAAGGCCACTGGGTGATCGCGGACCTGAGAGGAAAGGGTGGCCATATCCGGACGATTCCCGTTCCGGCATGGGTGAAGCAATCGGTCGACAGTTGGAGCCTTGCAGCCGGTGCGAACGCAGGTCGATTGCTACGGTCCATCAACAAGGCAGGCAGAATCTGGGGAGACGGCTTTACGCCCAAGGTGATCTGGGCAATTGTGAAGGCAAACGCAAAAAGCTGTGGTTTGGCAACGATCGCACCCCACGATCTGCGTCGGACCTGTGCACGGCTATGCCATCAGGCGGGAGGCGAGCTGGAACAAATTCAGTTCTTGCTAGGTCACGTTTCAATTCAAACGACGGAGCGATATCTCGGGTGCAAGCAGCGTTTCCGCGACGCGGGCAACGATCACATCGGTGTTGAGCCGGATACGTCTTCCTGATCGGGTTGCCTAAAATTGGTACACCCTGGCCGACTTCTCAGGACTAATCCGCGGCGTGGAACCCGGATACCTTCCGGGTTGCTAACAATACGCCCAGAGCCTCCAATTTTGCTTCGCGCAACCACCTTTCTGGCCAGCGATGTCCGGTAAGCGGTGCTTATCGGGCACTGACACGGAAACCACCCGCGGCACACGCTCCGCTCTCCGATGGCCGCTAAACATGCTGATCTATAACCACGTGAGCGATGAGCAGGCTAGATCAAATGGACTTGGGACCGCCTGAAACAGAGGCGGTCTATCCGGTATTGCCTTGGAATCCGGTGGCCGGCGGCGGGCACTCCTTGCACGTTTTGACGAGCGTGGTAACGAATTGGGTTATAACTCCTAGTTGAATGTGCTCCTCAACCTGCAGTTCGTCCGGCTTTGGTGGAAGATACGGATCGGGGGTCCCTGTTTTGATCGGTGGCTCGAGCGCAAATGACTTCAGGAACGCTGCAACCGCAGCGGCCATGGGGTGCAACACCCAGACGTGGGGGAAGGTCACCTCGTGTTCTTCGCGTGGGTCCCACTCAAGGTTGTGAATATGCGGCACATTGTACGGCGACCAGGTCGAGAAGCTATCATCCTGCTGGAAGAGGTGCGCCTTCCACTGGCGCCACTTCACTGCCTGCAGGCGGTTGCCCTGTAAGCACAGGACCGTGTCGCGGCCGGACTCCTCGGCGTCGCCAAGCAAGAAGTCACGCATGTCCATTCCGTCGATCAGCCGGTCGGCTGGAACCTTCGCTCCCGCCGCTAGTAGCAGCGTCGTGAACGTATCAACCTCGTGCACCAATTCGTTGCTGACCTTGCCGGCCGGCACTTTGCCAGGCCACCGGATGATGCACGGCGCCCGGTTGGAACTCTCCAGCGAGGTCGCTATGCCGCCGCGCCACGGTCCGGCGAACCCGTTCCATTGACCACCCAAGGGATCAGGGTCCATCGCTGGCGCTCGATAAGTTGAATCGCTTCCGTTATCGGACGTCCAAACCACGATCGTGTCATTTGTGAGCCCCAACTCGTCGAGCTTGTCCAGTATCCTGCCGGTGAAAGCGTCCATCTGAGTCAGCAAATCAGCCCAGTTCCCGCGCTTGCTCTTGCCTGCAAACTCGGGATCGGGAATCGGCGGGATGTGCGGCTGAGTGTAAGGCAAATATAGATAAAAGGGCTTACCCGCTTGCTTGGAGCGGCTCATAAAATCAATCGCCCATTCGGTGATTTTGCGGTCAAAGTCTGTGCGAAACTTCGCGTCATAGGTGGCCATCACCTTGGCCTTGGAGCCTTTCTTCCTTGAGTAGATTGGCTGCGGCTCCATTTGGATCTGCGTCTTGCCGGCGTACGGTGTGGAGGTCACGGCTCCCTCGGGGAAGTACGACTGCATCGTCCACATCACCTCGTCGGCAGTCCGTGGAGACCACACGGCTTCGTCAAAGCCGAAGTCCACCGGGCTACGCTGTTCCGGATCGCTGCCCAGATGCCATTTGCCCCACATTCCGGTCGCATATCCCGAATCGGCGAGGGCTTTCGCGATGCTCACTTCCCAGCGGGTCAATCCTTCCGGCCCACCAGTAATGGGGATGGTGTGAGTCCCCGACCGGATCGGGTGGCGCCCGGTTAGGATAGCCGAGCGGCTCGGCGTGCACTGCGCTTCTACGTTCAAACTCAGCAAACGCAAGCCCTGCGCGGCGAGCGCGTCGATTCTCGGTGTCGGTGCCCCACGCAGCACCCCGCCGCCGTAGCATCCAACCTCACCCCAACCGAGGTTGTCCCACAGAAAGAACACGATGTTCGGTTGAGTCGCTTTCCTCGTGCTTACCGGCACCATCTCTTTCCTCCTTCGAACGTGGCTAAGCGAATCACGGTCACCACGGTGTCGTGTGATTGATTGGGGTCACAGAGCTAGAGCAAACAATGACTGTCACACCAATCGCCCGCGCGCACGAGTCCTCGGAAACGTGGCGATGTTGCCCCTAGCGCCAACAGGAGACAACTGTTAGAAGTAACAGTTCGCACAGAGATCGTCTGTGCCACGCGGAACCGTTTCTGAGTCACGGACAACCCGGAAGTTATCGGTTCGTCGGTCGGATTAGTATCGATAAACGCGCTTGTGGTTACCGAACTGTCGAAGTTTATTGATTGGCCAGAAAAGGGGTTCGAGGAAATAAGGGCTGAACGGTGAAATTGACGCGTCCGGTTGTCACCCGTGCCGCTAAAAAGAAATACGGAACCAGATCATCGTCCTAATCTGCCCCCTTTTTGCCCCCGTGTATTTTTGTTAAGTGTCCATCCATCAGGAAGATGGATGGTAGGGGCGGTGGGGATCGAAATTGCATCCCCTCACTTCTAAGTCTCATCTGCGGAAGGCGTTACCAACCGCACTCCAAACCAATTGTTAGAAAATGTTAGAAAGCGATTTACGCCAGCAGTCTGCTAGGTGGCTTAAATCGTTCTTCAGGGATGACGCATTTACATCACTGCCCGGGAACCGGGTCGCCGCACCGCGCGTGTATACGTACGCCGCCCACGCCTAATTGGACGTTGAAGTCTCGATTCAGTGCGGGATGACAGTTCGATTCGGGGGTCCGCAACGCTCCGAAGCCGACGGTTCTTATCCTGACATATAGATTGGAGCTTATTCGCCAGGTTGCGGCTTGATTCGGCCAGTTCGATTCGGGGGCCCGGTTTGCACCGTTCGCGCCACGGAATTCTCGCTCCCAGTGGCCGATGATACACGTTTTGGCTTTAACTGCAGATACCCAGCCCGCGACAGGGCATCAACGTTTGGTAATTGATTGAAAACAGTGCGGCACAGATGGCTACCAACACCGCCACCGCCCGTCATCCTCAGATGCCGTTATTAGACCCGAAACGGACCTTAAAGAAAAAACGGAGCTGTAGCACTAATCCAAGGCGGTCTTCAAAACCGCCTGGCTCGAAGGGCACAGCAGGATCCCCTCCTCTCCGCCATATACCTCTAACTGTTCCATTGTGGAGAGATGCGTATTTGTCGGACGACGGTCTAGGAAACCGCCAATCCATGCTCCAATGTCCTTGACGCTTTACAAGGCAATCCATTCTGCGGTTCGAGTTGTGGTCGCTCGTTCAAGCTAGCGAAGTTCGACGATAACCAGGGATACGTCATCGGCCATAGTGCCGTGCCTCCAAGCAGCCACGCCATCGAGGATTGCCTGCTTCATCTCCCCGAGCGTTCGCTCGGCCGACTGGCGGACCAACGCAGCCAGGCCTTCGACACCGAGCATGTCGTCAAGACTGTTGAACACTTCGACTAGCCCGTCGGTATAGAAAACCAAGCGGTCTCCGGGCGCCAGTTCGATTTCGTATACCGACTCGGATGGAGCAGTTTCGGGGAGCCAGCCGAGGATACCGTTTTGCGAATCCAGCAGGCGGAGACCGCCCTTTGAAACGAGCATTGCGGGCGGATGCCCGGCGGCGGCAAAGGTCATGTGGCGCCCGCGTCGCGCAAAGCGCGCTGCCGCCATAGTGAAATAAAAACCGTCCGATCCGATGTGATGATGGACGAAATCATGAAGGCGTCGCAGTAAAGTGCCAGGTTTCGTTTTGCGTTCGAGTTCATGCAGAGTTTCGGAGTAAATGCGATTAGCCACGAGTGCCGAACCAATCCCGTGGCCCGACACGTCGCACATGATGAGGCTCAGAAGTTCGTCACCCAGGGGGAGAACTACCCCAAAGTCACCGCCAATGGTACGAGCTGGGCTGTAGTAGGCCTCGACGGCGAGGTCATTCCAAACCAGGCTTTTTGGTGCGAGCGATTGTTGAACACGAGCAGCGAGTGACAATTCGGCCTCAATTTCCATCTGCCGCTTTTCGAGTTGAGCGTTGGATTCGCGAAGTTGCTCCTCGACGCACTTCTGTGCGCTGATGTCGGTCACGATAAGTAGGACATATTCCTGACCGTCCGGGCCCTGAATCACTCGCCCGCTGAAGATGGCCGGGATCTTCTCCCCGTTTTTACGGGGCAGGTAGAACTCACTTCGACTGCGCCCGTAGCGGTGGCCTGATTCATGTTCCCGCATAAGGTACGGAATATCCGTCGCCGGGAAGATCGCATCTGGCGTTCGGCCTTCGATCTCCCCACGTTCGTACTGTCCCATCCGGATCAACGCCTCGTTGGCGAAAACTACACGGAGCTGATCATCGACGATGACCACTCCCTCGTTGAGCTCTTCGATGATGCTCTCCATCTGGCGAAGCCAATCCGGAGTCTTGATATTGAGGTTAGGCATGGCTTTGTTCCGCTGAACTCGTTCGCGAAGACCGTATATCGCGATCGAGTAACCGGGTGACGAGAGCAAACAGAACACTGACCGATATTCCACACATCAACACACCGGTGATCCCCTCGAGGGGCCCTAAGAGTCGCCAGTTGGACGGGAGAATCAGATCACCATATCCCACAGTGGAATAGCTGCTCGCGGAGAAGTAAAAGGCGAGCTCCCATGACCGGAAGCAACGCGTCCGGTAGAAACCGGCCCACACAAGAATCACGAGCCCGTGCAGAATTACAATTGCGACCATCGATTTCACTACCAGGGTGGCCGAGTAAACTGGTCCATGCTTGTGAGTGTCCCTGGTCAGAACACGCTTTAGCCACTCGATGAGCGTAGTCACGCCGGCGCACTGCAAGCAGAGCGTAAGACTCAGCAGAAGAACAGCCGCGGCAAGTTGATTAAAAAGAATCATCGCAAAAGCCTTCAACGAACTAAACATTCGAGCGTCTTTCACATCGCCGCTACGCCCCAGTCAAGCGAGCAAAGCCGTGACAAACCAACTGACCTTTGTCATCAGCTGGTGTGTGGCGCCATTTCAGGGGCCGGGCGAGCTTCAGTCTCTGCCGGAGGTTGTTTCGTTTCCCAGCGGATGATTTTCAGATCAAGAACGAAGATGCTGTAAAGGACGGGCACCAAGAGCAACGTGATGAACGTTGCCACGGCAAGCCCGCCTATCTGCGCATAACAAAGAGGCTGCCATAGGGGCCCTCCTTCAAGCGCCAGCGGGAAGAGCGCCAATATGGTCGCTCCTACAGTGATCATTACAGGCCGAATACGCTGGATTCCTGCATCTGGAAGTGCCTGCTCCAGGGGCTCCCCTTTCGCATGCATTTCCTCGATAAAATCGAATAGCACGATGACGTGGCTGACGATTACGCCGATCAAGCTGGCTATGCCCAGAAAAGCCATAAATCCAAAGGGTGCATGCATAATCACGAGGGCGATCAGAGAGCCGATCACACCATAGGGAGCAGCGGCAAACACCAGAAGAGGTTTCACTGCGTTATTGAATTGAACGAGTAGCGCCAGGTAAATGCCGAGTAAAGAGATCAACAGAACGATTTTTAGGTTTGTGAAACCCTCTATTTGTTTCGCCCTTTCGCCGCCGATGCGAAGCTGATAACCGGGGGGAAGATTTCTCTGAAATTCCTGCACTTTTGGAAGGATTTGCTCAAGCACCTCGGAGGCGAGAACTCCAGGCTGAGGATGACACAGTATGGAAATGGTGCGAAAATGCTCGCGCCGCGCGACGCGACCCGTTTCCAAAGAATTTCCGACCGTGGCGATCGACAGCAGAGGCACTCGGTTGTTCGTCTGCGAAGAATAAACATATAGGTTCTTGATATCAGCAAGCTGGGCACGCTCCTCCATACGAAGGCGCGCCACAATGGGGATGTTCTTGTCCCCTTCCTTAAACACGCCCACTCGGGCGCCGCTCATGGCCGTGGCCGAGGCCTCTGCAACATCGGCGTTGGTAATGCCGACAACGTTTGCGCGGTCTGGATCAATCTGAATCCTCTGCTGAACATCGTCAGGGAACCAATCATCACGAAGAACGGCAATGCCGCGAGCTTGCCTGACGATGTCCTGAGCCTGCGCGGCGATCTGTCGCAGTGCGCGAATATCGCTATCTTGGTTCTTGGGATCCACGTCCTCCTGCCCGGAGATGAGCAGCTCTACTGGATTCTCGACAGGATTGGTTTGAAGCTGACGAACGGTGATCCAGGCGCCTGGTACTTCCTTGTCCAGTGCGTCTTGGATAGGACGAGCTAACTTTGGCGAAGCCTCTTTGTCAGTGACCTCAACAATCATTTGCGCGTAGTTGGTCTGCGGCATTTCCGGCGAGACCGAAAACCAGAAGCGAGGTCCCCCACCACCGTCAAAGGTCGTCAGTGACTTGAGAAGATGCCCACCGCTTTCGTCCGAAGCGTCCGCCGAGTTTTCAATCACCCGCCGAACCACTCTTTCGGCCTGCATTGCAGCGTCGTTGGTGACGGTCAAGGGAGTGTCATTCGGCAGCCAGATATCCAAATAAAACCAATACTGGACATCTTCGGGAAAGAATTGGGTCTTAAGCCGAGAACCTAATATCGCGCCTGGAATCAGGAAAACCAAGGACCCGCCGAGGACAGCCCAACGGTGTTTTATGGCTCTGCCTACAAGCCGGCTATAGAAACCGTAAAATCCTCGTTGCCGTCTCTCCTCGATGGTCAGTTCCCGCTTTGCCGGAGCACGCAGAATGTAGTAGCCCAGGAACGGAACAAACGTCATCGCAACAAAGTACGCGCACAGCAGACAAGCGGTCATAACGACAGGGAGGCTCTTCAAGAACTCGCCGGTATTGCCGGTCAGCATCAAAAATGGCAGGTAGGCGATGATATTCGTGATGGTCGCGTAGAAAATCGCGGTTGCCAGCTTTGTAGGGCCAAGCCAGCAGGCCATCCTGCGCGGAAACCCTTCCGCCAGGTGGCGTTTGATGCCGTCGCCAGAGACCACCGGCATGTCCACGAGAAGACCCAGCGCGATGATCAACGTTGCGATGGAGACTTGTTGAAGATCGATTCCCAGCATATACACGATGCCGAACGTCATCGCCAGTGTGATGGGTATGGCGAGAGCCATAATCAGCGCCAGGCGCCACTCCCAAAATCCGACCAGCGAAATAAGGACGACGAGAATAATCGCTTCCATAAGCGCCCGCATGAATAGGTTGATGTTCTCCTTGACTTGGAGCGGCTGATCGGACGTGTGCGCCAGAATCAGGTCGGCGGGAAGAATTTGACGGAGCTCTGAGAGCTTCACATTGACCGACTGGCCGAAGCGCGCGATCTGTTTTTTATCGCGCATGTAGATTGCCAAGGTGATCGCACGGTTGCGCTGCCAGCGTCCAGTTGGGTCTCGCCAAGTGTAGTAGTTGAGATACTGGGCAGGAGCCTGATAGCCTCGGCTGATTTGGACGAGATCCCGTAAATATACGGGGGTACCCTCTGATGTACCCGATACAGCGACATCCCCGATGCTTCTAGCGGTATCGAATTGTCCCGAAGGGGTGAGAATGACCCTGCGCTCGCCTGTTTCAAGAGTTCCGCCCGGCGCGATAATGTTGCGGGCTGAAAGCACTTTGGAGAGATCAGCAGGACGCAGTCCGTAGGCGGCGAGACGATCCTGCGAATAGTCCAGATAGATGGTCTGCGACAGAACGCCCCGCCGGTCCACCTTGGAAACTTCGGGAGCTCCCTGCAGCGTTCGGCCAATCAGATCAGAAAAATTGTCGAGTTCGGCATAGCTGTATTTGTCGCCCGCAATATTGGCCAGTTTGGTTCGTGTTTCCCTCGGATCACGGATGACCGCTGGGGCCCACGCATCGGGATGCAGCTCGGACCGTTTTAGCCGCTCCGAGATAAACCGCCGGATGAACGCTTGAATGGTGCTGTCATCTGCGTCGGAAATGCCATCCAAGCCGATGAATCCGCTTCCCTGTATTATTTCCGAGTCTCGAACAATTCCGGCACTCTGCGCTTGCTCTTGAAACAAGTATACGGTGTCAAGAACCTGCCGAGCCGGAATCGATTGCGGAAAGGAATCTGCCACTGTGATCTGCTGACCCACTCGATTCTGCTGTTTTGCATCACGAGTTTTGCGAATTGCCGATTCGACGGAGTTGGCGCGGGCCGTGATTTCGATATCGTCCGCCTTCGGGCTCGCAACCGTCAGCATGAGCGCGGCGGTGTCTCCAAAATCGCTCTGGAAAGTGATGGGACCGGCGCCCTGCGGTAACTGAGAATTTAGAGCATCCAGCTTGAGGTTGATATCGCTGAATTGCCGCTTGGTATCGGTGATGCCCTCATCCAGTTGAATGGTCACAAACGAATATCCTGGAAGAGATATGGACTTAATACCGTAGTCCGCGTCGGTTCCCGGATGAATGGTCTTATTCTCAGCCGCAACGTCCTCAATTCGACGGGTAATAAACTGTTCGACCTGTTGCGCTGTGGCTCCGGGCCATGGACAAGCTGCGACACCGAGGCGCACGGGAATGTCCGGGTCCTTGCGCTGCGGCATGGACGTATAGCCGAACCAGCCCCAAATGAGCACTCCCAGGAGAAGTATCCAGGAGATGTGCGGGTGGTCAACAAAGAACCTTGGGATATTGCGGCGATTGCTGATCTCTTGCTCGTTTTCGAGTGCCATTGTTGCTATGCCTCTTACGGAAGAACGTGGATGAAATCGCCGTCCTTCACATTGGCGGCTCCAACGACGACGACTTTTTCCCCGGGCTTTACACCGTTGACTGCGACATCACTTTCATGGGTCTCACCCAGCGTGACCTCGCGCAAATGTGCAGTCCATTTGCCGCCCTGTTCCGTGGCGACGAAAACCGAATAATGTCCGGGAGCAGCGGGATTAGCGACAATGGAGCTAAGAGGTACTGAGGGAACAGGAGGTTTTTGAACGCCCGTTAGACTGAGTGAAGCAATCATCCCCGGCTTCAATAACGCTTTGGCGTTGGGTACGGTCACTTCGATTGCGAAAACACGATTTTTCTCGTCAGCGCTCGCGGCAATACTGGTGACGAGCCCCTTGTACTCCTTCGGATCGTCTTGCAGACGAATACTGAATTGTTGCCCCAAGCGCAGATGCCTCACGGCATACTCGGGAACGCCGAAGCTGACCTTCACCGCGCTGGTGTCCGCGATCGTGAAGGCTGCCGTCCCCTGCGCGACCAGGTTGCCCAATTCAATGTTCCGCGCGAGGATGTATCCGGAAAACGGCGCCGTTAGATCGGCATCGTCGAGAGCCAGCTGCGCTTGGTGCAGATTAGCCTTGGCCTGATCCACACCGGCGAGGGTCGAATCGAATCTGGCCTGCGCTTGATCGAAATCGGGCTTGGTCAGGCTGAATGTGGTATAAAGCGCCTTCGCGCGCTCGTAATCTTGCGTTGCATCCACGTGCTGTGCCTCAGCTTGACTCAGTGCTGCTGCCGCCTGGTCAAGCTGATTCTTCAAATCCTGATGCCGAATCTGCGCAAGAACAGCGCCCCGAGTAACATAGTCCCCCGAACCTATGTTTCGACGCCGTCCGTCTGCGCCCACGACCTGTTTAATTCCCGTCACATATCCTGCGGACTTGAATGACAAGCTCGCTTGTGCGAACGGCAGAACGGAAGCCGAGTAGCGCAAGCCTTCTGAAGAAGAATAGAGGGCGACATCCGCTACATGAACGGGCGTCGGCGATCTTGCTGCAACTTGCGTGGGTTGTTGACAGCCACTTGCGGCGGCAACGAGCACGATAAGCACAGCCGCTTTTCCCGAGTGCAGTATTCTCCATTTGCTGTTCATAAGCTCTACTCCGCCCCTATTGCTTTCTCAAACTCGGCCCGTGCCGTCCAAAGTCCTGCGAGCGCTTGCTGATACTGCGCCTCTGCTAGGCACACTGACGCCTGTTGCTGCAGAAGATCAGACAAGAGGGCCGACTGTTGATTGTAACGATTCGTCACTTCGCGGAACCTGACCTGCTCCGCCTTGCGCTGATCCGTCCACGCATCCAGCAGCATGCGTTCTTCGCCGAGCTTGCGAAACTTATCTTCGACGTCCAGCAGAACGCGCTGTTGGACATCCTGTTCCGTTGTGGCCTTCTGCTCCGTCGTGGCCTTTAACTCCATGATCCGGTGCTTCTTGTATCCCCAATCGAAGGGCTGCCATTGAAGCAGGAATCCAACACTTCCGGCGTTCTGGGGAAGAAAATTGACGTTCTGGAATCCGAGATAGCTCACCTGAAAACTGAGGTCGGGGATGTATTTCGCGCGCTCTCGCCGGACATCCATTTCTGCAATCTTGGTCTGAAGCTGGGCTTCACGGAGCTCCGGGCGCTGTTCGAGTGCCAGCTTCCTGGCGGTATCCAGATTCCACTCGGCAAGCTCCCCGAACGGCTGCATTTCGACTGAGAAGGGAGTGCGCAAGTCACGGCCAAGAAGACGATTCAGGTTCTGCTTTTGCAGCTCAAAGGCGTCCTGTGCAGTGAGCAACTGATAGCGCTGTTGTTTCAATTTTGACTGTACGCTGAGTGAATCGGATTCCAAGACGACTTGCTGCACCAGGCGACGCTCGGTGAGCGTGGACAGCTCCATCAAGGCTTGAACGAGCGCTTTTGCACTAGCGACTTGGGCCTGCAACTGCGCCACCTGGTAGTAGGCTTCCTTCACCTGTCGGGCAGTCTCCTGTTGCTGAGCACGCAAACCTTCTTTAGCCAGACCGATTCCCAGCCGTGCCTGATACACGGCGAGGTTCACTTTGTGGATCTGAGTCAATGGTTGCGCCGCCGATCCGTATATGAACGCGCCGATTCGCGCTGGCGAGTGAATGTTTGCGGCACTCGCTGGGATTGGACCCGTAGCGGGAAAGATGCCAAACGTTCCGGCAGGAACTCTAAAGTTGAGCGGCTGTAGCGGCGATCCTGCCAACACGTATGTGTCTAGCCTTGGCAGGTAATTTGTTCTGGCCTGGACCACCGTCTCTTTCGCTTTGGTAATCTCAAGTGTGCTGATCCGTATGTCTCGGTTGTTGCCCCTTGCAATTCGGATAGCCTCGTCCAACGTCAATAGCGGCGCTGGAGGGTCGGGCTCCGGCGCTTGCGCCCAAGCCACGGGAAGGGTGGTAACTCCCAGCAGCAGAAGCAAACAGGCGCGGTATTTCGTTGCTCTCATTGGCGAGCGTTTAGGCCTCGCCAGTGATCTAGGATGTTCTTTAAAGGATTTCACTGCGTGCCGCTCCCAGTCCCCAAACCGCTTCTCAACTGGCCGGTCGCATCGTTTTTTCGTGGGCGGATGCTCTTCCTCACGAGGATGCCCCACACAATGGTCGCGATAGACTTTCTTCGCGATTTGCTCAGCCGACGTTCGCGAGTTCATGTGGTTTGTTCCCTCATGCAAATGTGCATAGAAGATGCCAATGCGTGCTTGTTGCAAGTTGTTGAATCTAGGCGGGGCAGGATGGATCTCAGCGGGCCTGTGCTGCCCGTATGCGGGCAATGCCGCCGCCAACTGCCCATTGCCAGCGAACATCAGAACCTCTAAGCCCTCTGCTTGCACCGCGTCGGTGATTCACATCACATGGTCTGTGATTTGGAACTGTGAGTAATTGCAGCAACGTTTTTTCGAGCGCACGGCTGGCTCAAAGCACCGCGACGAGGGACCCGTGGACTGTAGCACGTCGCGCTGAAACTCTTTGCACGCGGACGATGCACCTCGAAACGCATCGACCGCGCGCCTGACGAGAGCAGTTGCAGGTCCTTCTCTGCCTTATCAGTGTCTGAGGTGTCTATTTCCGTCCCGGCGGGAAGTCCTTCAGCAGTTTTTGCGCTCCCTTATTAAGCCTTTGCTGGTTTTTCTCCTGTTTTTTGCTGGGTTCAATCGTGTGTTGGGCAGCACCTATCCAAACGAGCTTCTTTGCGGTTGCTGATGGCAGGCTCGACTCAGGTGCTCCCCGACACTCTAATGCGCAATGGGGTTGCCAAACCACGGTCGGTGCAAGCTGTTGCCAGCAATGGAGGAAACGGCACCAATGTCATGCAAGCGGGATTGGTGCTGACCGCGTGCGGGCATTGCCACGATTTGGGTTAGTGAGAACAAAGCCGAGCTACAAAATGCGGGTGCTATCTCCATCACTAGAACAGCAGCGCTGATGTTAGCAACGCGACGCACCTTCGTGGAAGTCACCCGTCATTGCCGGCAAGGATATGCTTCCCCGGCCCGTCAGAGTTCCTTGTCTTGAGTTCAAGTCCATCGGGACTGGATTGAACCGCTAATTGGGGGGAGTACCTACGTGTTCGCGTGCGGGCCGGCGCTCCGAGCGAGAGGAAACTGCAGGCGCTCACAAACGTCGAGTGTGTAAGATGTCGGGGCAACGAACTCCGCTCCGAATCGGCCAAAAAACGACAGCACATCTTCGCCCACAGCGTCGATGAACTCAACTTCGGTCAGATCTACGATCAATCTGGTGCCGTTGCGGAAGCGCGTGGCAAGCATCCGAGTTTGCTCGGCATCTTCGCCGGTGAATCGGCCTTCGAGCCTCAGGCTCAAAGTGTCGGCTGAATCGAGTATTTCGACGCGCAGCATTCGCCTCCTTACCGTATGTGAGCAGCCGAGAAGGACCGGCTGTGCCGACGGTGTGTTGAACAATGGCCAGCAATAATGAACTTCCAGCAGAGGCGTGATGACGTTCCGAAACACAAAAGGCGCTCCCGACGTGCTTCACCAGATCTGTTCCTTACGTTTGCTCTTCTCTGCCGGCTAGCAAGATTGCAGGTCGTTTGCCAGCCACCCCCAGTCATGTAAGTTGTTGAGACTAAAGAGGTCTTCGGGAATGCGCTCAGCACTAGGTGTGCCCAATGACGGGCAACGCCCCGATGTGGGCACGAAACGCCTTTGCTTAAAGACCAAGAAGGCGCAATTGACAGCCTAATGTAAAAGAGGGCAACCCCAGTCGCCTACAACCAGATGGTTAGCTCGAATATTCAGCACGACCGATGTTTAGCTTACGCATCTTGTTCTGCAGTGTTGTTCGTTTGAGTCCGAGGCGCTCTGCCGCTCCGCCTTTGCCGGATATCCTTCCGGACGCAGCCTTCACGGCGTCGATAATGACCTGGCGCTCGGCGTCTTCGAATGTCGATGCTCCTGGGGCAACCGGCCGGCTGACCGCCCTCTTCAGCTCGGCGCGCGGGACATTCAACTCGTCCCCTTGCGTGAGAATGACGCAGCGCTCGATAAAGTTTTCAAGCTCGCGGATATTCCCCGGCCAATCGGCGTTCACCAGCGCCTCCATGGCCTGCTTCGGAACCGACCGAATGCGCTTTTGCATCTGGCGGGAAGCACGCAAAACGAAGTAGTGGACCAGCAGCGGAATATCTTCGTGTCTTTGGCGAAGCGGGGGAACCTCAATCGGAAACACATTCAATCTGTAAAACAGATCTTCGCGGAACTGGTTGTTGCGGATCATGCTTTGTAGGTCGCGGTGCGTTGCGGCAATCAGGCGAACGTCGACACGGATGGTTTTCGTGCTCCCTAAACGTTCAAACTCCTTTTCCTGGAGGGCACGCAGGAGCTTCGGTTGCAGGTCGAGACTGATATCCCCGATCTCATCCAGGAAGAGAGTACCGCGATCCGCCAATTCGAACCGCCCTCGTTTCTGCATAAGCGCCCCGGTGAAAGCACCCTTTTCATGCCCAAACAGCTCGCTCTCCACCAGCCCTGAAGGGATGGCCGCGCAATTCAGCCGAACAAAGGTGCGTTCGCGACGCGGGCTGCGGTTATGAATGGCCCGGGCGAACAGTTCCTTGCCCGTGCCGGTCTCACCATGCAGGAGCACACTTGAGCCGGTCGGGGCGACAATCGCAATCTGGTCCAACACACTGCGGAGAGCGGCACTCTTGCCGACGATGTCCCCGAAGTTGTACTCGGACTTGATTTCCGATTCAAGGTACAGGCGTTCTTCTTCAAGGCGAGCTGCCGATGCGTTCAGGCGACCGTACGCGAGGGCATTATCCAATGCCAGCGAGATCTGGGTGCTAATCTGGCACAGCAGATCCAGGTCTTCCTGCCCGAACGGATTAGCTTTGCGGCTGCCTATGGCCAGGATGCCCAAGGGACCGCTACTCGTAGCGAGCGGGGCAACGGCAACCGATGTTATGGACTCGGCTCTAAGCGTTTCTGCAATACTCGCAGGGCTATTCTCGATCTCGTTCAATGACCAGATTTCGGACTGGCGCGTGCGCAGCTTCTGATACTCAGCTTCAGTCAGATCGGTCGACCCGACATCAGCCAACACGCCCTTGCCGCCTGGAAAATCGAGCACCGCACTATGAAGCTGATGTGAGCCCTTTTCGAGTACCCAGAACCCGGTGAAATCACTGCCAAAATACGAACGAATGGAGGCCGAAGCCGAGCGAAAAAGATCGTTGATGTCCAATTTCGTCACAAGATGATTGTTGATTTCGAGCAGTAAGCGAAGCCGGTCGCGCTCGATTGCCAGCTCACGCTGATACTGCTCTGCACAATCCCTTGCCAGAGCACACTCGAGCGCGACCGCAAGGTGCGACGTCAGAGAACCAAGGAGCTCGACATCCTCAGAGACAAATTCTTCACTCCGCTCCTTAGTCACTACAAGGATTCCGTATCGTTCCTGGCACGTAGACACTGGAAACACATAAGTTCTTCGGTCGACAGACTGGGCTGCAAATGGAGCTAGTTCAGGATGTTTCAACATTTCCTGAGATACGTCGGGGAGGAAAACTGGTTCCTGTTCCTCAAGCACTCGCGCCGCCGCGCCAATACGCGAAATTTTTGTACCAATCCTGATCGCGGGCGCGTCCGCTTCTCGGTCGAACTCAAGGAGATGCAGGCTTTCTCCGTCACTGCCCAGGACGTAGAGGTGGGCGCCATGGAGGCGACAACTGCTGGACAGAACGCCGCGCAGGCTGTGCAGGACGGCTTTTACCGTAGGTTGCTCGACCATCGCGCTGGACACGTCGAGCAGGGCTCTGTACCTGCTATCGCTCGGCGCTACCCCCGCACTGCTTTCTCCCGGCATGAACTGATCTTCCTTTCGCTCATAAACTGTTCCATAGCTTCACCTTTGGGGAGGTCTGTTAACGCGGTGCGTGCCACCAGCGATGCGGAGTAAGCGCTGACCAGGCGCGCGATAAGCACCGCGACATAAAGCACGCCGCTGACATTTTCGAGAATGGTGAGTGAGCGCGCTTGCGGGGACACGGGGACAATTTCTCCGCCGAGTGACGTCAGTGTTACGAAACTGTAGAACATACAGTCTGACCAGTCGATATTGTGATTCGAGCCCCGGAGTGGGTCAAGTGATAGCGCGCCTGGCTGAAGCGTTGCAAGCAGTAAATAAGCGCAGCCCCATGTCAGGGCCATAAGCAGGTACACGCTCAAGGAACCATAAATCGTGTCATGGGTCACTTCCATGGTGCGAAGGACAGCACGCAGCAAAGATACGAGGGTGAATGCAAGAAAAATCAGTGCGAACAGTACGTACGCAGGACCCATGAACCGTGAATTGGGGCGGACTGTGACCACCACGTACGCGATGATCGTGAGAATCGCCAGGCCGACCGCTGTGATCCGGTGCCCACGATGTTCGCTCACAGCGTAAATGCCGGCAAGAAATGCCATTACCGCCAGCGAGCGAAAAGCGATTGTCGGAATACCTGGGCGGTCCAGATAGGGGAAAACAGCAACTAACAAAACCTGCACAACAAAGAGGTAAAAGAATTTACCTTGGCGCCGGACTGCAGCGGTCAACATCGCAAACATCGATTTCAAGTCACCGAACGTGACTTCCAATCTGCGTCGAACCCTGTCGAATCCTGACTTCCTTTAAAGGGTTCGTCTGTGACATACGTCACAGGATATTAGGACTCGCATCACGAAGTCGGCACGGGCGCGCCAAGGTCGTAGCGTTAGAAGCGCTGCGCTGGTGGCTCCAGTAATCTGGGATTCGGCGCTTCGGCACTTCTAACACGGATGAGGACCGTCAATGGCCGGAGCACATTCGCCGAAAAAAACCGCTAAGCCTGTCGAATGTCCCGGAGTTTGTTTTGGCGGTCAGTTTGTCAAGAACGTTTTTGATGTAGACACCACCCGCAATGCATTGCGCTCCTTCCCTCACGAGGACGCGCAAGAGCCGCTCACCGCTTTTGTCGACGAACGTGATTTCATTGAGGTCGATGATGCATGCTCGCTGCTGATGCCTTCGGTGTTTCTTTTTCCAATCGGCCCTCAGTTCGCGAACCCACGGAGCAGTCAACCGGCCATCCAGAACCCATTTCGCCTCCGCGGGCGTTTCAGTGAAGCTGATCTTCAACATCGTTTTCCTTTTGAAACGCTCATGTCTACGCCTGCAATATGAGCACTCCATATGCCAAAGCTGAAATGCAACGATGAATTTTCACTGCGGAATTGTAAGTGGATGATGTGGCGCGTTGACAACGTCACGGCCAGTTCCGCGGCTGAAAAGAACCCCGAATCGTGCGACCACAACTGTCGCTTTTTTCACGATTATTTTGAAGATGCTGACCGTATTGGGGCACTGCCCTCGCAAGGGCAGAACCGCAATGCGGGAAAGAGTCTTCGCGTTGAGTCACCACCGCTTCTCCTCTTCCTTTCTAAGCAGTTACGCGGCCCCATCTGGTGGCATGTCAGTTGCATTTGCAAGTAACGAACACGCGGGCGGTCTTTAGCGCGCCCATCGGTGAATTGTTGAGGGCTGTACACAAAAAAGGATCATTCGGGTGCGTAGTGAAGCGTGATCGCCTGGTGATGTGACGTCGCTCACAGAACTGAAGAAGTTTTTCTGTTATTGGTGGCGAGTTCGATGAATCTTAGACTCAAGGACTCTCAATGAGCACGAAAGCTGTGATAGCGCCGCTGCCGCTGAGCGCGTATGGGAAAGCGCGATCCACGGTCCAAGGTTCGCCGTTGAGCTCAGAGGAATTGAAAAAGACTCACGCATACTGGCGCGCGTGCAATTATCTGGCGCTGGGCATGATCTATCTCCAGGCGAATCCTTTATTGAAGGGACCGTTGAAACCCGACCACATTAAAAACCGGCTGCTCGGACACTGGGGTTCCAGCCCAGGGCTGGCTTTCATATATATCCACCTGAATCGTCTGATCAGAAAATTGGATCTCGACATGATTTTCATGGCTGGCCCTGGACACGGTGCCCCAGGGGTTCTAGGGCCGGGGTATTTGGAGGGTACCTACTCCGAAATATATCCGGAAAAGAGCGAGGACGAAGTTGGTCTGCTCGAGTTCTTCAAGCAGTTTTCCTTCCCCGGCGGCATTGGGAGCCACTGCACACCAGAAACTCCCGGTTCGATTCACGAAGGAGGCGAACTGGGCTACGTGCTTTCCCACGCGTGCGGCGCAGCGTTCGACAATCCAGACTTAATTGTCGCCGCCGTGGTTGGAGATGGCGAATCCGAGACCGGCCCCCTCGCAACTTCCTGGCACATCAGCAAGTTTCTGAACCCCATTCGCGACGGGGCGGTAGTGCCGATCCTCCACTTGAACGGATACAAAATCAACAATCCCACTCTGTTGGCGCGCATTACACACGAAGAACTGGAGAACTTGCTACGGGGCTACGGATGGACGCCTTACTTTGTGGAAGGCTCGGATCCGGACAGCATGCACCAAGCGATGGCGGCAACAGTAGAACATTGCATCCTCGAAATCCAGAAACATCAACGAGAATGCCGCACGACCGGCGTCGCTGAGCGACCGCGCTGGCCGATGATAGTGTTGCGCTCTCCGAAAGGCTGGGGCGCACCGCAGGAGGTGGGCGGTCACCGGCTCGAAGGCTTTTGGCGTGCGCACCAGGTGCCGTTGACCGACGTGAAGAAGAACCCCGAACAGTTGCGCATCCTGGAGAAGTGGATGCGCGACCAAAAGCCCGAAGAGTTATTCGACGAGAACGGCAGGTTGATCCCGGAACTGAAAGAGCTTGCGCCCAAGGGAAACCGCCGAATGAGTGCCAACCCGCATGCGAACGGCGGAACCCTGAGAAGGGCTCTGCGCTTACCAAATTTTTGCGACTACGCTCTACAGGTTGATCGCCCTGGAACCATCGAGGCAGAGAATGTGCCGCCTTTGGGGAATTTTCTGCGCGATGTCATGAAGTTGAATATGAGCAACTTCCGCGTTTTTGGGCCTGACGAGACAACGTCGAATAAGCTGCAGGCCGTCTACCAGGCGTCAAAAAAATTCTGGATCGCCGAATATTTTCCTGAGGATGAGGATGGTGGCGAACTGGCCACGGACGGACGCGTTATCGAAATGCTCAGCGAGCACACCATGGAAGGTATGCTCGAGGGATATCTGCTAACTGGCCGCAACGGCTTGTTTTCTTCCTATGAGGCCTTTGTCCATGTCATCGATTCCATGTTCAACCAGCACGCCAAATGGCTTTCGATCTGCAATCATTTGTCCTGGCGTCAGAAAGTCGCGTCACTGAACCTACTGATTACATCCACGGTCTGGAGGCAGGATCACAATGGCTTCACGCACCAGGACCCCGGTTTTCTGGATGTGGTTCTTAACAAGAGTGCCGCGGTAACCCGTATCTATCTTCCCCCAGACGCCAATTGCCTGTTGTCTGTAGCCAACCACTGCCTGCGCAGCGAGAACTACGTCAATGTGATCGTTGCCGACAAACAGCTGCATCTCCAGTATCTAAATATGGGGGCAGCGATTACGCATTGCACGAAGGGCATCGGGATTTGGGATTGGGCCAGTAACGACCATGGAAGTGAGCCCGAACTGGTGATGGCTTCTGCCGGGGATATCCCCACGCAGGAAGCCTTAGCTGCCACGGTGTTGTTACGGCAGGAATTTCCTGACATCAAGATCCGTTTCATCAACGTTGTCGACCTCTTCAAGCTTCAACCGAGCACGGAACATCCGCACGGGCTGACCGAGGCGGACTTCAACTCTCTATTCACGTGCGACAAACCAATCATTTTCAATTTCCACGGCTATCCATGGCTGATCCATCGCCTAACTTATGGCCGCAAGAACAAGAGTCTGCATGTGCGCGGGTACAAGGAGAAAGGCAACATCAACACGCCAATGGAGTTGGCCATAAACAACGAGATTGACCGTTTCAGTCTGGCTATTGATGCCATTGACCGTCTCCCGCGCCTGCAGAGCATCGGCGGCCACGCCAAGGAGAAATTTCGCAATGCGCAGATCGCTTGCCGGGCACACGCCTACCAGCATGGCATCGACAGCCCCGACATCACAGGATGGAGATGGCCCTTCTAGCGGGCCATCTCCTTTGCTCGGCGAGCAATCGTACCTGCGGCAACAAAATCGGACTGGCTTAGTCACCTATGAAGGTTCTCGTGCTCAACTCGGGTTCCAGCAGCCAGAAAGCCTGCTTATACGAAATTGGCGAGACGGTCCCGGATCATCCGCCCATTCCCTTGTGGCAGGGGAAAATCGAATGGAGTGCCGACACCGCGGCGATCGCCGTTGAAAATTCACAGGGGGTTACGTTCAAACAAGAAGTGCCGGTCTCTTCGCGCGAGCAGGTGATCCGACACTTGCTGCGCACGCTGCGTGATGGGAACGCGCGTGCCATCGCCTCTACTTTGGAGATCGACGCGGTAGGACACCGTGTGGTCCATGGCGGCGCGCATTTTAAGAACCCCGTGGTAATCACGGACAAAGTGCGAGCGGCCATTGAGAGCGTCTCGGCTTTCGCGCCACTGCACATTCGCGCCGAAGTGGAAGGCATGAAGATAGTCGAGAATCTTCTCGGCGCAGTTACCCAAGTGGCCGTCTTCGATACGGCGTTTCACTGCCAAATACCGCCATCCGCGGCGATCTATCCTGGTCCTTATGAGTGGTTTGAGAGCGGGATTCGCCGCTACGGATTCCACGGGATCAATCATCAGCACTGTGCCGAGCGGGCGGCGCAGATGCTCGGAGCGGATGTGAAAGCCCTAAGAATTGTGAGTTGCCACCTTGGGAACGGTTGTTCAGTCACCGCGATCCGCGACGGCCAGAGCATTGATACGACAATGGGCTTCACACCGTTGGAGGGCCTGATGATGGGAACACGCTCCGGCTCGGTGGATCCCGGAATTCTGACTTTCTTGATGCGCCAGGGCCAGTTGGATGGCCATGACATCGACAAGGTGCTGAACCAAAAATCGGGCTTACTCGGTATCTCGGGTCTTTCGAGAGACATGCGAGACATCCTCGCCGGCATCCGACAAGGTCACGAGAGAGCGAAGTTGGCATTCGACATTTATGTGCACCGTTTGCGAGCAGCGATAGGTGGTATGGCCGCCGTGTTGGGAGGAATTGATACCCTGGTGTTTACCGCCGGGGTGGGCGAGAACTCCCCCGAGGTGCGAGCCGCGGCCTGCAGTGGATTGGAATTTCTCGGCCTCAGACTCGATAGTAAAACGAACGCACGACCTTCTCTCGATCAGGATATCTCTACGGCAGATTCGAGTGTGCGCGTCCTGGTGATTCGGGCTGAGGAAGATTGGGCTATCGCTAAAGAATGTTGGAAGCTGGCGCAGGCAGGCACACCAGCGGGGACAACAAACGCGAGTGTTGCTCAGAAAGAGTCCCTCCGACAAGGCGAGAGAGCGGCAAGCGAATCGGGCATTAATTGAGTCAGAAAAAGGATAGAACCAGCATGAGCGAAGTACTTCCAGTGTTGTATGTGGCACGTCACGGCGAAACGGCATGGAGTCTCTCGGGCCAGCATACTGGCCTTACCGACTTACCCCTGACTCCAAATGGCGAGCGCAACGCCCGGCGGCTCGGAGAGCGCCTCAAGGGCATGACACTTGCCAGAGTGTTTACCAGCCCGTTGCAGCGCGCGGCCCGAACCTGTGAACTGGCCGGGTTTGGCGCCGTAGCCGAAACTGATCCTGACCTGGTGGAATGGAACTACGGTCAATATGAAGGGCGGCGCTCGGCCGAGATATTTGCGGAACGCCCAGACTGGCAACTGTTCCGAGACGGCTGTCCGGGAGGCGAATCGCCAGCACAAGTAGGCGAGCGGGCGGACCGTGTGGTCCAGCGTGTACGCACAGTTCCGGGAAACGTACTGCTCTTTTCCAGCGGACACTTCATTCGAGTTCTTGCCGCCCGCTGGCTGGCGCTCGGTCCGGGACCAGCGGGCAGGTATTTTCTCTTGACTACGGCGAGCCTGAGCGCGCTCGGCTATGAGCACAAGCTTTCCCAGCCGGTGATCCGGCTTTGGAATGACGATCATCACTTGGCGGCGTGAGTCGCCGCAATCGTTCGGCGAGAAATTGAGGGTTTTGGATGTTGGATAGTACGGATTTCAGATAACTCAGATCAAAAGGACCTCCAATGAGCACAAAAGTTGTTAAAACCGCGGAAGGCGTTCGGGTTTCCCCTAGAACACCAGAAGAATGGCGCGCTTCAGAACTTCTCAAACAGTACGGCTGCGGCCCCATTGCATTTGTCGGTTCGGAAAATGCACTTTACGAGCGGCATTTGGTCTTCGACCGCGTCATCGACCCACAGGTCGCAACGGCGCGAGAGCGTTTCGAGGCGGTTGCGCATTCGATTCGAGACGTCCTCGCACAACGCTGGGTGCTGACCAGGACCACATATAACAAAGCCAATTCCAAACGCGTTTATTACCTGTCCATGGAATTTCTTCTTGGGCGCTCCCTTACCAACAACATATCCAACCTCTTGCTTAGCCCGTTGGTTCAGGACGCGGTGAAGGAGAAAGGACTCGATTGGCTCAAGGTAATTGAAGAGGAACCCGACGCAGGCCTCGGCAACGGAGGTCTGGGGCGGCTCGCGGCTTGTTTTCTGGACTCGATGGCCACAATGGAATTGCCAGCCACAGGCTACGGTCTTCGGTACGAGTACGGTATGTTCAAGCAATCCATTGTGGATGGATGGCAAACCGAACATCCAGATAATTGGATCCGCATGGGTGACCCCTGGGAGGTCGTGCGGCCTCCTGAAATGGTGGAAGTGAAGCTAGGATGCTCGTTCAAACTGATCGGGGGCAGCGTTCAGGTTTTACGTGGACGGCCATCAACCCTGATCGGCATTCCGTTTGACCGACCTGTCGTAGGCTACGGCGGAAAAACGATCAACACGCTCCGGCTGTGGGCTGCAGCTGCGCCGAACTACTTCGATCTCCAGGAATTTGGTACCGGTGATTTTGTGGGAGCCCTGGGGGACACGCTTGAGGCGGAGTCGCTCACGCGCGTGCTGTATCCCGACGACTCAACGACGATTGGGCAAGGACTACGATTCATCCAGGAATACTTCCTGGTGGCGTGCTCACTCGCGGACATCGTGCGTCGGTTCCGACGGTTCAATAAGAACTGGGAGGAGCTGCCCGAGAGGGCGGCAATCCAGCTCAATGACACGCATCCCGCGCTGGCGGTCGCTGAGTTGATGCGAATCTTGCTGGATGACGCTCGGTTGGGATGGGACCTAGCGTGGAATTTGACCAAGAGAACGCTCGCTTACACAAATCACACGCTGCTGCCGGAAGCGCTTGAGAAGTGGCCCGTCGACCTGTTCGAGATGGTTATCCCTCGACATTTAGAGATCATTTACGAGATCAACCGGCGTTTCCTCGATGAGGTTCGCGTGCGGTTCCCAGGCGATGAGGGACGCGTGGTGCGCGTAAGCCTTGTCGAAGAGGGCAGCCAACGCAAAATCCGCATGGCCAACCTGGCGATTGTCGGCTCGCACAGTACCAACGGTGTCGCTGCAGTTCACTCCAAACTTCTGCGGACGACCACGGTGAGGGATCTGGCGGAGATGTATCCAGAGCGCTTCAATAACAAAACCAACGGGGTGACGCCGCGGCGGTGGCTCCTGCAAGCCAATCCTAAACTAGCCAGCGCCATCACCGATGCCATCGGTAACGGATGGATTACCAACTTGAGCGAGCTGAGTGCGTTAAAAGCGCTTGCCAGTGATGCCGGCTTTAGGGACTCGTTTTTCGCGTCAAAGCGGGAAGCTAAGGTGCGATTTGCTAATTGGCTGAAGTCGGCCTCAGGCCAGGAGGTGGACCCGGATACAGTCTTCGACTGCCAGATAAAGCGGATCCATGAGTACAAGCGACAACTGCTGAACGCGCTGAGGATCATAGTCGTTTATAACCGGCTGCGTGCGAATCCCAATTTGGAGATTGTGCCGCGCACATTTTTCTTTGCAGGCAAGGCCGCCCCCGCGTATCGGCTAGCCAAGCTGATCATCAAGTTCATCAATGATCTCGCCGGAACCATCGATGGCGACCCTGCTGTGCGCGGCAAGATCAAAGTTGTCTTCCTCCCCGAGTACAACGTCTCGCTCGCAGAACGCTTGATTCCCGCAAGCGACGTTTCGAACCAAATCTCCACAGCGGGATATGAAGCCAGCGGAACAAGCAACATGAAATTCATGATGAACGGAGCGCTGACGGTCGGCACGCGGGATGGCGCAACGATCGAGATGGCGGAAGAGGCCGGTGAAGAGAACTTGTTCCCATTCGGCCTCACGGTAGAGCAAGTCGGGAATAGTCGCGGGTGGTACAACCCGCACTGGCACTACGACAATGAGCCGGATACGCGAGCGGCGCTGGATCTGATTTTCTCTGATTATTTCAGCAGGAACGAGCCGGGAGTTTTCGCTCCGATACGCGACACGCTTTTAACGAACGGCGATTACTACATGCACCTGGCGGACCTCACTTCGTATTGCCGGGCGCAAGAAGCAGTGGGCGCGTTATATGCAAATCCGGGTGAATGGGCGCGGAAAGCGATACTGAACGTGGCGAGCTGTGGGAAATTCTCCAGCGATCGCACCATTGCTGAATACAGTCGCGACATCTGGAAGGCAGAACCATGCCCAATCCCGTAGAAACACGTTCAGCAGTACGTGTGCCGAAGCAAAACGCGGTATCGCCACTCGCTGGTAAACCCGCACCTAAGGAACTGCTAGTGGATGTCGCTCGGCTGGAAAAGGACTATTTCGAGCGCCGCCCCAACCCGCAGGACCCCAACCAGCTTGTCAGCTTTGGCACAAGTGGACACCGTGGGTCGCCCTTTCAGGGCACATTCACAGAGGCCCACATCCTCGCTATCGCACAGGCAATTTGCGACTACCGGCGATCGCAAGGAACGGACGGCCCGCTTTACATGGGTAAAGATACCCACGCGCTGTCCGGTCCGGCACAGCGAACTGCGCTTGAGGTGCTGGCGGCGAACAACGTGGAGACCATCATTCAGCAAAACGACGGTGTTACGCCTACGCCCGTCATCTCACGGGCCATTCTTGTGTACAACCGCGATCGTAAAGAACATTTGGCTGATGGCATTGTCATTACGCCTTCGCACAATCCACCCGAAGACGGAGGGTTTAAGTACAACCCGCCGAACGGAGGGCCTGCCGATACCGATGTGACGCACTGGGTAGAAACGAGAGCAACCGAATTATTGCGCGCCGGGAACGCGGGCGTGAAGCGATTGCCCTTCAACAAAGCCTTGGCGGCATCCACTACGCACGAAGAAGATCTGATGTTGCCATACGTTCGTGATCTCAAGAACGTTGTCGATATGGAGGCGATTCGCAGCGCAAACTTACGGCTTGCCGTGGATCCCCTGGGCGGCGCCGCTCGGCCATATTGGGAGCCGATCAACGCGATTTACGGGCTAGAGATCGCGGTCGTCAATCCCGTGATTGACCCCACCTTCTCGTTTATGACCGTAGACCATGACGGCAAGATCCGCATGGACTGTTCCAGTCCTTATGCGATGGCGAGACTCGTCGCGTTGAAACACCAGTACGAAGTCGCGTTCGCAAATGATCCAGATTCGGACCGACACGGAATCGTCACTCCGACAGGCGGTCTGATGAACCCGAACCATTACCTCGCAGTGGCGATACGGTATTTGCTCACGCACCGGCCAGAGTGGCGGCACGAAGCAGCAGTGGGCAAGACGCTGGTGAGCAGCAGCATGATCGATAAGGTGGTAAAAAAACTCGGCCGGGATTTGCGCGAAGTGCCCGTGGGCTTCAAGTGGTTCGTACCGGGCCTGTTCGGAGGTTCCTACTGTTTCGGCGGTGAGGAGAGTGCCGGAGCGAGTTTTCTGCGGCGTGACGGAACGGTCTGGACCACGGACAAAGACGGCCCCATCATGGATCTTCTTGCAGCGGAGGTTACGGCCCGCACCAGCAAGGATCCAGCTGAGCATTACCGCGAGTTGGCCGCAGAATTCGGCACTGCTTACTACACGCGCATCGACGCTCCGGCCTCCCCTGATCAGAAAAGCAAATTGCAACAGCTCTCGCCAGATGCGGTCAAGGAATCGGGTCTCGCAGGCGAGCCGATCATGGCCAAGCTGACGCGGGCACCCGGCAATAACGCCCCTATCGGAGGACTGAAAGTCGTGGCGAAAAGCGGCTGGTTCGCGGCCCGCCCGTCCGGGACAGAGAACATCTACAAAATTTATGCCGAGAGCTTCAAGAGCGAGCAGCATCTGAACTCCGTCGTGGCGGAGGCCCAGGAGATGGTGAACAACGCATTGCGTTCATCGGGGTGAGCAATGATGGGATTAATTCCACCGTTCCCGTCCGAATACCGCAGTTCCGGCGTACTCCTGCATATTACGTCACTGCCATCGCCTTATGGAATCGGCGATCTGGGGCCATCCGCGTTTTCCTGGGTCGATCGCCTCCATGACGCTGGGCAAGGGTGGTGGCAGGCATTGCCGCTTGGGCCCACCGGTTATGGAAATTCACCATACCAGTCACTGTCTTCCTTTGCAGGCAATGGTCTGCTCATTAGCCCCGAGTGCCTCATTTCGGACGGGCTGCTCAACACTAGCGACTGCGCGTCACATTTCCCTTCAGAAAACGTCGACTACGATTCCGTTATTCCTTTCAAAGCGAAGCTGCTCGAAAAGGCATGGACGAAATTCGAGGCTGGCGAACGCAGGGATCTCTATCCCGCTTATCAGGAATTCTGCGCAACCGAGGAAAGCTGGCTGAAAGACTATGCGCTGTTCCGAGCGCTGAAGAACAAGTTTGGCGGTTCACATTATCTCGAGTGGCCCGAGGATTTGGTCCAGCGCAAGCCTGCTGCTTTGGCCAAGGCCCGGCGCGAACTCGCCGATGAAATGGGTCGTTTTCGCTTGGAGCAATTTCTGCTGCTGCGGCAAGCGGATCGCCTCAAGGAATACGCCCATGCCAAGGACGTGAGCCTGATCGGCGACCTTCCGTTCTTTGTTTCACCCGATTCCAGCGACGTTTGGGCGAATCCAGAGTTTTTCCTGCTCGAAGAGCGGCGGCCGCGTTTCGTTGCTGGAGTCCCTCCTGACTACTTCAGCGCCGAAGGACAGCTATGGGGTAATCCGGTGTACAACTGGGATGCGCTTCGTTCCACGGGTTACCAGTGGTGCATCGATAGGATTCGCACTCTGCTGGGTCATGTAGACGCGATTCGCCTGGATCACTTCCGGGGTTTCGCGGCTGCGTGGCACGTCCCAGCCGGGGCCAAGACAGCGCAGTCCGGTGAATGGGTGCCAGGCCCAGGAGCCAGCTTTTTCCAGTCGATCCAGCGAGAACTGGGGCGCTTGCCATTTGTCGCCGAGGACCTGGGCACCATCACTGCGGACGTAGCACTGCTGCGCGACCAATTTCAAGTGCCAGGCACGCGAGTCCTACAGTTCGCGTTCGATGGTCACGCTGATAATCCGTATCTTCCGCACAATTTTGTCAGCAACACGGTCGCGTACACCGGCACGCATGACAACCCGCCAACTCGCGAGTGGTATGAACAGTTGCCTGATTCCCAGAAACAAACTTTGTGGAGCTATCTCAACCGCCGTCTGGTGAATAGTTCGGAAGCTGCACCAGCGCTGATCGAACTAGCGTGGTCATCCGTGGCAGCTTTGACCATTGCGCCGTTACAGGACGTTTTTGATCTCGGCACAGGGGCTCGGATGAACGTACCCGGTCGGGCGAACGGCAATTGGCGCTGGCGCTTCACCGAGGAGATGGTATCGGCAACCGCGTTCGAATGGCTGCGCGAATTGACAAACAAGTCGAACCGCTGCGCGAGCGCGAGGTCAACGGCTCGTCTGGGCAGGAAAGCAGCTAGCCCATGACGAGATATGAAGCGCAGGCCGTTTCGCACATTCCATTGACCGTTTCCACGACTGGCGGTAGCTCTCCAATGGGGGCTACGCTGCTACCCGGTGGCGCCAACTTCTCAATCTTCTCCCGGAGCGCGGCCAGAATCGAACTGCTATTTTTCGATCGGGTGGACGACGCTCGTCCTTCGCGTGTCATCCCTATCGATCCGGTGGCCAATCGCACGTACTACTATTGGCACGTGTTCGTGCCAGGGGTCGAAGCGGGCCAGATCTATGGATTCCGAGCGTACGGGCCGTTTGAGCCAGATCGGGGTTTTAGGTTCGATCCATGCAAGCTACTGCTTGACCCATATGGCCGCGCAATCGTTGTCCCGAAAAACTATAGCCGTGACGCGGCGCGTCTCAAAGGAGACAACACCGCAACGGCCATGAAGACCGTGGTTACGGACCTGCGCGCGTATGACTGGGAAGGAGACGTGCCCCTGAAGCGGCCGTGGTCACGCACGATCATTTACGAGATGCATGTGCGCGGCTTTACCGCACATCCCAGCTCAGGGGTGGCGGAATCGAAGCGGGGCACGTACGCAGGGCTAGTCGGGAAGATCCCCTACCTTCAGCATTTGGGTATTACGGCGGTCGAGCTGCTTCCCGTGTTTCAGTTCGATGCACAGGATGCACCGGCAGGCCGGGCGAACTACTGGGGCTATTCACCGGTTTCTTTTTTTGCCCCGCATCAGGCATACAGCTCGCGTCGGGACCAGCTGGGTGCATTAGATGAATTTCGCGATATGGTGAAGGCGCTGCATCGCGCCGGAATCGAAGTCATTCTCGATGTCGTCTTCAACCACACGGCGGAAGGTGGACACGATGGGCCAACGCAGTGCTTCCGCGGACTGGATAATCCCACTTACTACGTTCTGTCTGAAGACCGCTCACACTACGCGAACTTCGCCGGCACCGGAAACACACTGAATGCGAATCATCCAGTCATACGGCGCATGATTGTGGACAGCCTCCGTTACTGGGTGAATGAGATGCATGTGGATGGGTTCCGCTTCGATCTTGCGTCCATCCTTGCGCGCGACTCGTCGGGCGCCGTCATGCCGAATCCTCCGGTGCTTTGGGACATCGAGTCCGACCCGGCACTGGCCGGTACGAAGATGATCGCGGAGGCCTGGGACGCGGCAGGACTTTATCAGGTCGGCAGCTTCCCGGGAGACAGTTGGAAGGAGTGGAACGACCGATTTCGCGATGATATACGCGACTTCTTCCGGGCCGCGAATGATTCGGTGGGGCGCGTAGCGGACCGTCTGCTTGGCAGCCCTAGCATTTATGGTCAGAGGGAGCGCGAAGTGGAAGAGAGTGTCAATTTCGTTGCGTGCCACGATGGATTTACGCTGAACGACCTCGTCTCCTATAACTTCAAGCACAACGAAGAAAACGGCGAAGGCAACCGCGACGGACCGCACGACAACCGAAGCTGGAACTGCGGCTTCGAAGGTCCGACGGACGATTCCGAAATCGAGACTCTCCGCAACCGGCAGGTGAAGAACTTTTTCACAGCGGTCATACTGTCTGCAGGTGTGCCCATGTTTGTTATGGGCGACGAGGTGCGGCGTAGTCAACGTGGCAATAACAATGCCTACTGCCATGATAATGATACGAGCTGGTTCGACTGGAATCTGCTGTCCAAACATGCCGACCTCGTCCGGTTTGTGAAGTTGCTGATTGAGCGTCGTGTGATGCGCGACGTGGAACATGAACGCCACCGCGTGAGTTTGAGCCAGGTTCTCCGTGAACAAACACATGCGTGGCACGGCATGAAACTCAATCAGCCGGATTGGTCGCCTTTCTCGCACAGCGTCGCACTCGGCGGGGAACTGAAGAGCGAACGGATATTGGTGCACATCATCTTCAACTCTTATTGGGAAGCTCTCGAGTTCGAACTTCCGATATTGAGGGAGGGTACAGAGAAATGGCGGCGCTGGATCGATACCGCACTGGATCGGCCGCATGAGATTTCCGAATGGAATACGGAGAAACCAGTTGTGGGGACAACATATCGTGCTGGCGCACGGTCCGTAGTGGTGTTGATCGCAGGTGAAGGACCAATGGCGGGCATTTCAAATGGAGTTCAATCGGCGCCCGCGGAACCTTCCTCGCGCCAGGAATGTATTTCCGCCGGCTCATTCGATAGGCCGGTAGTCGGATGACCGCATTCTCACAACTGACCTATACCGCAGTGCTGCTTGCGGTTCTTGCCGAACAACTCTACCTGCCTATCCCGTCAGTCGTTTTTCTGATGGCCGCAGGCGCACTTTCGGCACGTGGAGAAATGCGCATGAGCATGATTGTTTCTCTGGGCATTGTGGCTTGCCTCGCAGCGGATTCGATAGGGTTCTGGTTCGGCCGACAGTGGGGTTCTCAAGCTTTGCGACTGCTCTGCCGCTTGACTGCCGACCCGCGAAAATGCTGCGGGAATGCGCACGGAAAGTTTAGCCGTTATGGCCTCGCTTTATTATGCGTGGCCAAGTTCTTTCCGGGACTGGGTGCCGTCATTCCGCCGCTTGTCGGCGCGGAAGGAGTGTCGCTCGCGCGTTTCCTTGCCCTCGATACGTTAGGCGGCTTCCTCTGGTCATCCTTCTATGTAGGGCTCGGCTATCTCTTCTCCAATGAATTGGACATTGCCATTGGCTGGGTCAGACATTTTGGGAGCGTCCTCGCTATCGCGATTGGGATTCCGATCGGTCTCTATGTCGGCTGGCGTGGACTGGTTCTGGTGCGAATGATCCGTAGGCTACGGCTGCGCCGCATCAGCCCGCCGATGCTCGATCTCAAACTGAAATCCAATAGGAAAGTCGCAGTGCTCGACCTGTTGGACTTCGAAGCAGAAACGGACGGTGAAAGCCCGGAGGCTATTCCCGGCGCTTTCCGGGTAGATCCCGCTCGCCTGCGAAAGTCTCCACATATCACTGTTCCGGATGATATCAAGATTATTCTCTATTCTTCTTCTGGAGGCGACACATTAAGCGCGCGGGTCGCCGTGGCATTGAAGCGCATAGGCGTTGAGAAAGTATGGGTGCTGGAAGGAGGACTTAAGGCGTGGCGCGAACACGGGTTCCCTGTCTCTCGGTCCCTGGAAGCGCCCGAAGTCGTTGCAGAGCGCTTTGGAGTTAGATTGCCAAGTCCATAACTAGCTCGGATAGGGGCGGATGAACTGGGCAATGAAGCGCGTCGTGGCCTGCTTCTCTCGGTCCATACTGCGAAGAACTGCAGTTCCGCATCCAGGAAGGTGCCCCGCAAGAGTGGGTAAGAGTCGTGGCCCGTCGATACCAACTCCCGACGACTTCGCGGAACTCGGTGTGCGGCTAGCTAAAGGATGCCACATACCAAGTGGCCCCGCGATCCATTGTTGTATAGGTTCGAGCTAGAACGAACGGCTAGACTAGAGCGAACGGCTAGAATCGGTGAGATCCCGTTCAAACTGATATCGGTTATCCGGTTCGGCGGTTCCACGACCAACTCAAGTACAGTACGAGTCGAGCGACACCTCACCGCCGCCGTATACCCAGGTCCTGAAGCTGCCTTTCCAGTTCTTTGAGCGCGTGTTGTTCCGGCAGGCCAACAGGCTGATCAATGCCCCGGTGATGTGAAATTCGGATTCGGATCATTGCTTCCGACCGGAAATTCTCACGGGCCTCGGAGAAGACAGTTGAAGGGAACGGAATAACCTCGATGGAGCATTCGCTAGCATGCTGCGCTACAGCATCTACGATTTTCTTTAACAGTGCGTAACCCGACGCGTAGTCGCCGGGAGGCGGTAGCTCCAGCTCATCTTTGTTGCTTAAGCCGTGAACGTCAACGTCGAAGCCAGCCTGAATGATATGGCGAGTCGCCGCAGGCGAGCCGTGCGCTTCCTCGATGACTACGTGGTAAGGCAAGACCTCGTAGAATACGCGATACTTTTTGACCAACGGCAGAGGAATCTCAGACATGGTCACTACAACACTCTCCGCGTGTCTGTGATGAGTGTCACTGCATAGAGTAGCACTTCCTTTGCGCACTGAAAGTGAATAGTGAAGGCACGCCGCACCGCATTGACCTTCCGCCGCTGGGGAGCAACGGCCATGCTCATGTTGGCGGCCTCGTGCCCCTTGAATTGCATAACCGATGGAGTCTTCACAGGGGCGCAGCGCGCATGTTTTCATACGTGTGCAGCCGTTTTGAGAAAACGCGATTCGGCGTAGACATGTTTCTAGGCAAACATTGCGCCGCTTCATGCGCGGATCTTCCAATTGCATTCCACAAGGCTCCTGGCTGACAGGAACGAGGCTCCCAGGTATCGTGTCGCTTGCCGCCGTTAGCCTTACAGAACGAGCCGTTAGGCTCTCGCGTTGGGCGATGGGAGAAATTTGGGCGCAACTTGGGCGCAAGACCTTTTTTGTGCCCGAATCACGTCTCGGGGAGCCGTAAGGCCAACAGATTCAACGGGACTTAGTGAATTGGCGATAGGTTCGATTCCCATCGTCGTCTGAGCCGGCAGCGGTTACCAGAAAAGGCGGTCCTGGTACGAAGTTGTCCCGTTCACAAACGAAGTAGATGACTCTCAGACCGCAGCCTGGCGAGTACTCTCTGCTGCCTCGTATCCCCGAGCGAGGTGATATAACGCCCTGTCAAAGAACTCCCCAACCATATAGTTGAGTTCCTGGATGCCGTGAAGTTCCACGGGCACCAGTTCGTCAGGGCAGACGCGGTCACCGGAGAAACTGACCAAGCCATGTTCACGGATGAACTGCCGGAGGTGGTTTTTCATGAGGATCACACAGTACACGATCTCACTCAAAGGAATCCCCTGGCGCAAGCGCGTCCTTCCCCATTCCTCGTATTCCTTCTGTACGGCGGCCTGGTTAGGCTCGCCGATCCAGCTTCCAAGACCGTGGTAAACCTGGGCGATCCGCTGCTCCAATTCCGCCCTAGGGACCCGGCGGACGGAGTGTGTTCGCTCGTTCGTTAGGATGTCCTCGGTCGCCTCACGGGCTAACGAGTCAGCATGGGTCTCGATTAGGCGGATTAGGCGTGAACTGAGCATTGGAATCACTCTTGCCGTTAATCATGAACCCCGTCATACCGAAGATCAATGGATTCGGTCATTAGTCGCCACTGTCAAAATTTTCAGCGCTGACATCTTACCGTCCCAAGCGCCTAATTAACGGGCAATCTCTAACGACGCCGACCGTTGCAAGAGTTTTTTATTTTGCTTCCTCTGGATCGAGCACACACCTTCGTCGGCGCGCGAACCGCGTCTTTCTGTGCTGCTTCTGTTCATCAGGATCACCCTAACTGGCTCAGGCTCGGTTCGTTCATCAACTCGGTGTTGCCCAGCAACCATCTCTTCGATCACCATCGACCATGATGAGTTCTTCGAACTCCCTTTTCCTCAAGGGGGCGGGTAGCCTAATCAACCGGTCGGTGACTGTTCGCACCATTGCCCGTCTCTGGCATCCCCGCACAGGCATCACCGTTTTTCTGGCGCATCTGTCCGCGACGATAAAATTCGTTGTAATCAATTTGATCGCGCAACATGATCCACAGGCGGATCCCGAGTTTGCGAGCGACGGCCACTCCGGCCTTGCCCAACCCCTTCTGGATCAATTTGCGGCGGTAGAAACGCTTCAGTTCGGGGTCTCGGCGTGCAGCGTGTGCGCCCGCCTCGCCCCACAGAAACCGCAAGAGCGGATTGCCTTGTTTGCTTAGCCCGCCAAGCTTCTGTCGCCCTCCACTGGAGTATTCCTTCGGAATTATCTCGGCTCGCCGGTTCAGTTTCTCTATCTCCGTCTCAAACTTCATGTAAAGGGCCTGCAACTCGCTCCGTCGATGAGCGGCATGTGGCGCCAACGGCAACGATGCAATGGTGTGTTGGCCTAGTTGACTCCACAATGACGGGCCGCGTCGTAAACCATTCGCCAAGGCGATCGCCTGCAGCGCATTCTGTACTCGTGTCCGCATGCGTAACAAGCTGCGCAGATCGACTAGCTCTTTGGAAGGCAGCCAAATCGCCGGAAAGCGGTTTTCTGCTAACAGCTTCAGAATTAAGTCCGCATCTCGCCGGTCATGTTTCTGCTTCCTCGGCTCGGCAGCCCGAATCTCGGCCGGATGACCGACCTGGCATTCGATTCCCAGCTCTTCCATCAGGTTCACAAACCACTGCATCGATCCTGTGGCTTCGATTCCAACGCGCACCGGGCGAGGAAGCGCGGAATAAAACTCCCGCACCTCACTGGTTTCGTGCCTCAGAGTCTTCTGCACTACTTCTCCCGTTGTGGTATCCAGCATTGCTACCGTTTGCTGGCGAGTGTGCAAGTCACATCCTATAATTTGCATCTCGGCCTCCTTCGGTCCGAGCTCTGTTAGGGTGAACACCGAAACAGTCTACTCAGACCGTCGCGAGGCCGGCGTCGTTATGACATCAACCGGAAACCTGCGTACTGGCCTTACCTATCGACGTGCGGTGTCGACCTTTTGAGACGCCTGCGAGTAAACTTCGAGCGAGTGTTGCGTCGACCCTCTGAACCCGCCGCGGTTATCGGACATCTCTAACAGTGTCCGGTTCGGTGAGGCTTAGAAATTTGGGATGCAATTCGATTCCCATCGCTCGCTCTATATCCACGCGTTCGTGATGACCTCACGATCATCGTTGTTCGGATGCTTGCGCCGCCTGGACAGCAAGAGCTTGCATTTACGCGTGTGGCGACAGCCAAGCGCGCGAGAACCGCAATCAGCACCTTATCTGTGTCGCTGTGCCCGTGCCCGTTAAGTGCCCCAAATACCCTTATAATCGGTGATAAAACTATGGCAGCGGTAGTCAACCATCTTCTCCCCATCCCAGATTGGGGCTTGAACAAGAAGGCTAGGACTAAAGGTAGGAGAAGTGAGATTCCCGTTGAAATTCCAACTCAGGTTTCGGTCGGGCGCGCCCGACCCGAGAGACTTCAGTTGCAAGGACTGTGGCGGGGAAGATAGCGGCTACATCGTGCATGACGGACTCTGGGCCTCAGCCGGACTTCATCTTCGCGACTTTTGCTGCCAATCTTGCCTTTCCAAGCGGCTCGGCCGCCCACTGATCAACGCCGACTACACGATCTGCCCTCTTAACTTCATGTGCGTGCCGGGGTTCGACACCGAGGAAAACTATCGGCTTCTTTACGCCCAGTCAGGCATGAACTATGACGAGGAAAAAGCCGCGTACTTGGAACGCTGTGCTCGCCTCGGGCTCAAGCCCAACTGGCCTATGGCGAACGAAGAACCCGCGATTCGTACGCTCATGTCCCGGTGGATCGACGCATATCAGGATCGCGACGCGAAGCGACTGGCGGCACTCGAAACGCCAGACGTGCAAATCGTCGACCGCTTCGGCGAGTTGCACAGACCATCTGGACGAAAAGAGAACGAAAAGCTGTGGTCAGATGCCTTCGAGATCGTCTCCAGAGACACTGCACCACCAAAAGTCACGATCGACCACATTCGGTTTCTTCGGCCAGAGGTTGCTGTGGTGCTAGCATCTTGGCAGTTTGCGGAAGGAATCTCGCTTGTCGATGGAGGGCGTATCCCTCCATTTTCACAAGCCGACACCTGTGTTGTGATCAAGTCACAGAACGTCTGGTTGGTCGCAGCGCACAACATGCAGGAGACGCAGCCGTAGGTGCGTTGAGAGTGCGTCGTATGGGTTCCCTCCGGGAAGTAAGGCATTCATGACAGGAGGTTGTCTTGTCTCAGCTTTTGAGTGGCGCAGGCGCTCAACTCCTCTGGTCTGGAGCGCCGGTGCCGCGGATTTCTCGCTGAGCGCTTGCTGAGCCATAAAGAGTGGGCGCGTTCCCATCCCGGCTGTTGCATTGTGAAAGATTCGATGCCATGGGAAGGCCAGGGCGATCTTCTGGCGCAGCAGCTGCACACCGTCAGCGGCGCACTGGCGAAGTTTTATCCCAACCAGATGACCGGGCTTCGCACATCAGGGTTGCCGGACGACCAGATAGTGACCGAGTTTCGGGCCTTCCTGGACCGCAATCGTCAAACAGGACAGGACTGGAAGAGTGTTTATTATCGTTTCCGTCGGCATCTTCTCCGGCTTGCTACCGATCTTCGTAAGGCTGCTGGTACGAAGAATTCCCATAGTGACCAGTCGCGTGGATGCGACACCCACCTGTCGCACCGGTGCGACACAAGTAGTTGAAGTTGAATTGCCGAAGTTAGTCGGCGAGGGAAGTAGTACGATACCGCCCCGCCTTGGCGGGAGCGGTTCTCTTGCCGAACCGACCAATGAAATTCATGGAAGGGGGTTCCCCCCTTCCAAACCATCCCCAAAAGAGAAGAACCTTGAAGACATTAGCGATGCCGAGTGGCAGAAGCGCATTGCTGAACAGAAGCGCCGTCTCTTTGAGAGAAACGACGTCAAAGACCTCGACGGCCTGAGAAAACTTACCGCCTAACAGGCATTCCAAAAACCCCACCGACTTTCGCCCCTCTGTTTTTCCCGTAAGCCGTTGAACTGACGTAAAGCGAAAAACCGATCAGCAATCAGATGTTTCTGGAAGGCCATCGCGGCGGCCGGAAGTGAAGGCGCGATCTTCGGATGGGCAAGCCGAGGGAATCCAAAAACGCGAAAAAGGAGAAACAGGGGCATGGGTGACTAACTCTCTGGTACAAAAACAGCCACAGATCACTCCTCGCCCCGGTGTGGTAGACTCCGCCGCGGTAACGCCTTCTTCGGTGAGCACAGGAGCGAAACGAAATAAGTGCCACGAAGACGGTTTCAGAGAGGTAGTATGGTGGAAAAGTCCGGTAGGTGGTACGGCGTCTATCGCGCCGATGTTCTGCAACACGATGGGACATTCAGGCGGGAGCAGTGCTGGCAGCCTCTTCGACTTGTAGGTGAGCAATCGGAACGTGCGGCCTGGAAGCAGTTTCAGCCATATCTAGATCGTGTGAATGACTCTGCGCTAAGAATGCCACCGAGATCCGGCTTGACACTCACGGAATTTGTCGAGGAGTGGCGTGCCAACGTTTCGGTGAACCTGAAAGGCAGCACGGTACGAGCGGCGGAATCTCATCTCCGCGCCCACATCATTCCCAAGCTCGGGAATCTGCATCTGACTGAGATCGCTACCAAGGCAGTGCAAGTCTTTGTGGCGCATCTCGCTAGCGGCGGACGTTCGCGTAAGACGGTTGAAAACGTGCTACTTACACTCTCATCACTTCTCAAAACGGCGCGGGCTTGGGGATACGCATGCGGAAACTTCCGTTTTGCAGACCTCACCTTGCCGCGCGAGGGTGTGAGAAAAGAGGCGCGCTGTTTCGCGGATGAAGAGGTGCGGAGAATCATCGCCAAGGCGCCGGAGCCCCTGAGCTCAATCGAATCGTTGCTGTTACGGCTGTGCTCGGACTGCGGATCGGTGAGACTCTTGCACTCCGCACATCGGATGTGGACTTCGCGAAGCACGTGATCCGTATCAGACAGAGCGTCGATGCTGCCACGCGGACACTCGGCAGCGTGAAGTCTAAAGCCAGCAGTGCAGATCTGCCGATGCCTAAGGAACTAGAAGCGCGATTGCGTGCCTATCTCCAAAGACGCAACGGCGAGAGTGAACTGCTTTTCGTGAACATGCGCAGTAGGCCCTTCTCAGCGAACAAACTGCGGGAAAAACAACTGCATCCGCTGTTAGATGCGCTTGGGATTCCTCGCGGCGGATTCCATTCCATGCGTCACGGTGCAGCCAGTTCCCTGCTGGCGGACGGTGCAACTCCGGCCGTCGTGCAACGGCAACTGCGGCACTCTGACGCGAGGATCACGTTAGGAATCTACGGTCATGTCATCGGTGATGAGCAGCGCAGTGCTGTTCAAAATCGCTCGGCAAGACTGGTGAATTAGGGTCAATTGTTAGAAAGTCGCGTTTTGTTAGAAAGTGCGGCTGCAAGTTGCAGAAAACAAATTGGATTGGTAGGGGCGGTGGGGATCGAATTGTTATTTCACTTTACTAAGTCCCGCGTTTTCACGGTGCTACCCACTGCCATCCAAATGATTTGGAGCCAAATGGAGCTAAACACAGGTATCTCGCTCGTTCCACTTGTCCGATTAGCCGACTAACCAGGAGTCAATGTAAGTCCGAGCAGCCGAACACTCAGAAGCCGTCGAACATATTCACAATTTGCGCGAGACAACCGTTGCTCCCCACGACTCAGGGTTTACGTCCCGAGCATGCTGCGAAAACAACCAACGATGGCCTTCGAGGTCCGTAACGCCGTACTGTCTTTCTCCATAGATGGTTTCGTGAAGTTCTTCCCAGACCGTCGCGCCCTCACGTTTCGTTTTCGTGTAATGCGCCTCCACATCCGGCACGATAATTGTGAGCATTTGAGTTCCATGTCCGAGCTTCGCTGGGCTTTCACTGCGGCCCTCTCGAGGACCGGTCAGCATGATATACGCGTCGCCCAAGTACATCTGGATGCCACTTACCGGCTTACCATGGCGGTAGTACTCGGCAAATCCGAATACCCGCGTGAGCCACTCACAGGCTTCCGCCACGTTGCGGTATACAAGATGCGGAAGCATGATCGCAGTAGGCACCGAGCGGTTATTCATTGCGGTAGTATCCCGCGAATCTGCACCCACGTTCAAGGCGATGCCCGATTGTTCCTTCCTGCTGCCCACTCGAAAAGAGTCGATGTGCCCGATAAAACGCCGTAACCGTACAAGTGGGTTGTAGTACGAACTTGTCCGGTTTGCCGACAAATCGGGACCTAGAAAAATGCACAATCTGGGACCTGTGCTACACTCCGAGGACTTAAGCAGGTCGGCGTCACTCCAATGTACGCCTTCGGCGCATTTGAGCTCATACTGACGCTGCGTTCGTTGCAGGCGCTTTGGTATGAACTCTCCAGTTGCAACCGGACCACCTTGTCCTTCTCGGGCGCCTCATTCGATTTGGTCCAGTGACGTCGCCATCCTGACTTACATCGCGGTCGCTACAATCGTCGTGCATCTCTTCACTGGCGAGCGCTATGGCTTTCATCGCGACGAACTCGCCACCCTCGAAGATGCGCGCCATCTCGCGTGGGGCTTCGTAGCTTATCCTCCAATCACTCCCTTCTTCGGCCGCCTCTCGCTCATCCTTTTTGGCACTTCACTCACTGGCTTCCGCTTCTTCGCCGCCGTTGTGGAAGCTATTGCAGTCGTGCTCACCGGCTTGATGGCTCGCGAACTCGGCGGCAAACGGGGCGCACAACTCGTCGCCGCCGCTGCCGCCCTGCCCGTTTGCCTTGGTGGCGGATCCCTCATGCAGTATGTGGCCTTCGACTATTTCTTCTGGGTGCTCACAGCTTACTTCGTCGTACGCCTGCTAAGAACCGACGATCCGCGGTGGTGGCTCGCCATTGGTGCCTCCATCGGCTTCGGCATGGAGGCCAAATACACGATGGGATTCTTTGTGCTTGCGGTTGTCGGCGCACTTGTCCTCACGTCCTCGCGCCGCTACCTCAAATCCAAATGGCTCTGGTACGGTGTGGCACTCTCCATTCTGGTTTTACTTCCCAATCTTCTCTGGCAGGCCCGGCATCATTTCGTTTCGCTTGCCTTCCTCCAGCACATCCACACCCGCGATGTGCGTCAAGGCCACACCAAGTATTTTCTCCCCGATCAATTAAGGTACACGATCTTTACCGTCCCGCTCTGGCTCTCAGGCCTGTACTTCTATCTCATTTCCCCTAAAGGCGCTCGCTTCCGTATGCTCGGCTGGATGTACGTCATCACCCTCGCGCTGTTCGTCATCGCCAAGGGCCGCGGCTATTACATGCTTCCTGGGTATCCCTTGCTTTACGCCGCTGGCAGTGTGCACGGGGAGCAGTGGCTGGCTTCTATGCGCCGAAGTACGGCAATGGCCATCCGCGTTCTGGCCTGGACCGCACTTTCTGCCAACATCCTCCTAGTCATCCTCTTCTTTATGCCAGTCAGCCGCATCAACTCCCGCTTATGGAACATCGAAAACGTGGTCAACGGCGATTTGCGCGAAGAACTTGGCTGGGAAGAGCTCACGCAAACCACTGCGCAAATCCGCGACTCTCTCACACACGACGATCGCGCTCACCTCGGCATCCTGGCCGGAAATTACGGCGAAGCGGGCGCCATCAATCTTTTCGGCAAACGCTACGGTCTGCCGCGGGCCATCAGCGGCATCAATTCCTTCTGGGAGCGTGGCTACGGCGAACCTCCGCCGCAAACCCTCATCGTTATCGGCTTTGCGAGGCCCTACCTGGACCGCTTCTTCGCCTCCTGCCAGTTGGCCGGTCACACTGGAAACCGATTCGGGGTGAAAAACGAAGAAATCGAAGACCATCCGGACATTTTCGTCTGTCGCGACCTGCTCCAGCCCTGGCCCCAATTCTGGAAAGAGTTTCGCTATTATGGCTAACATCGCGGAGACGCAACTGTTGTAAACAGGCGATAAGTCCTGGTAAACGCTGCCAGCTCAACCGGTCGATGCAACACCATCCAAAGCATTGCTTCGAAAATACTTCCCCGGGAGAACCGATCTGTTTGCCTGTAGTCGATCAAAACCTAGCCAAGGTAACGTTTCTGGCTGATCCAAACCAGCAAGCGATTTTAGCTTTTGTTATCACTGGAAGTTGGGTTCGAGCTGGGTGTTGCGTCGACCCATTGAGGCCACCGCCCTAACCGGAAAAGTGGGTACTGGGACCGCATGTGTTCGGTTTGACCTCCCACTCGCAGTTGGGCCAAGCCAGAGGAGCATCTCAACGAATCGGAAGTAAGGGCACAAATCTTGACTCGGATTGTAGAAATACGAGCGTATAATTCCGCCTCGAGGTGTGCGGATGTTTGAAGAATTGGATGAATCGCAAGGCCCAGACCTCGAGCGCATATGCCAAGGCGTGTCACCCAAT
>Ga0210400_10000575_pt1 | contig 40502 bp, 26 predicted proteins | sample IncBWH26MmetaG_FD_155456 | JGI IMG/M metagenome (GOLD analysis project Ga0210400, IMG submission 155456) | Forest soil microbial communities from Barre Woods Harvard Forest LTER site, Petersham, Massachusetts, United States - Inc-BW-H-26-M | ecosystem: Environmental > Terrestrial > Soil >... | reverse complement strand
GATTGTCGGCGCCGATCGAATACGTCCCGGTGAAGGATTGAGCGGCCCCCCCGCCACTTACGGTGTTGGTGTCCAGTTCGCCGTTGGTGAGATTGCCGGCCCCGTCCGCCGTGAATCTTCCCACAGCGGCAAAAATAGATGACCCAACACCGCTACCCGTGATCCCGTTGAAAGTGAATGCGTAGTCGCCATTCAGTTCTGCATTGCTCTGTGAGCCTGTTGGCCCGACAACGGTGATGCTCAATGCCTGAGTGGCAGTTTGCGCAGGCGGACTCGAATCGGTCACCTGCACAGTGAAGTTGCTGGTCCCCAAAATGGGCGGCGTGCCAGAGATCTGACCGCCAGTGGACAGAGTCAAACCGGACGGCAGAGTGCCTGAAAGCAGCGACCAACTATACGGGGCGGTGCCACCGACGGCCGCGAGGCTCTGGGTATACGCTACGGACTGCGTGGCGTTCGGGAGAGAGGTCGTGCTAACTGAGAGGGGAAAACTCCCGCCGAAATTGGAGTTAAAGACCACATCGACCCAAAAGTTCGAGGAATTGTAGCCATTCGCAGGGAAAACGCTGGTGCTGCCGAACGCGTACACGCCGTTCGCACCTCCGCCGCCATTTGCAAGGGCATGGAGTGGGGCGTTGTCCACGCCAGAAGCCACAAAGTAATTCAGATCGTCACTGAAGTGCCCCACGTTGGTGTGGTAGGAGGCCACATACGCGGTGTTCGCAGTGACGGCCACGGGACTTGAGAAATTCACCTGCTGCCAGCCCGAAGCGCTCTCCCCAGTGAAGGTAGCACTCGCAAGGAGCGTGCCTAAACCGTTCCACAAATTGCCCACATGCGTGCCGGTGTTGGCGGCACTTTTGTAAAAGCGAACGCCGGTGATGTAGCCGCTGCTGTCCGACCGGAACTGCACCCCGAGTTCCAGTGGCGAGTTGGACCCAGCATCGTCGGTTGTCGGTGCCGCAGTGCTCGGCCAAATCGTGCATGGACAAGTTTGCGGAACTGCGGTGACTGTACTACCTGGCCCGGGAACTTCCAGATTGCCGCTGTCATCTACTGCCCGGCTCTGGATGGTGAGAGGCCCGGAATTAGTGGGAACGAGTGTGTAGTTCCAATTCTCTCGACCCACAGCGGGGTGCCAGGTTTTCCCTCCATCCGGTGAGACTTCCACTCCGCCCACGACGCCACCGCCGAGGTCGAGTGCAGTGCCTGAAATGGTTACCGGAGAGCCCGCGCTTATTATGGTCCCGGGAGCAGGTGAGACGATGGTCGATCTAGGTGGAGTAGCGTCCGTAGAAGCAATTGCTGGAACCACACCGCTTTGCAACGTTGCTGGCTGAACTCCCATGTCTGCAAGAAGATTCACGGTTGCCTGCTGCATGTTGGGATCGGTTGGCGTGCCAGCATTAGCGTGTGTAGCGTCCAGTCCCCAGGACCACTGCACCGTGCCAGCGCCGAAAACAAGGGCTCCGCTCGAAGCGCGGTAGAACGTCAGGTGATGCGTGGCAGTGCAAGTACCGATGGTGTAGCCAACGATGCAGGTCGGGACCGTCAAAGTGGTAGTCGAGAGGAGTACAAGTCCGGCTGGGCGGAATCCATTGTCGGCGTCCACGTCCCACTCGTAGCCAAGAGTCCCCGTTGGGAGGGTCGCGACTTGACCCGGCGCAAGTGATGCAATGCTGGTATTGCGCCAGAAGCGCATTCTGCCGTCAGCCTGGGGCACATAGATTGGATCGGTTCGAGGCGCGTCCACCCAGAAGAGAGTGCCGCTCAATGAGTTTTCCGGGCGATTCCCGTCAGCGGGCGGACTGAAGCGCGGGTCGCGCCATATGCCTGTCCAAGTGGGGGGATCCTGGGGATCAATTACCATATTGGCGAGGGTTTCCTTGTAGCAGACCAGCGTTCGGTAAGCCGTATTTGCCCCATCAATGCTTGGTTCCCAGCGGGTCTTCCAGAAGATCTCGTTGCCGCTGAAGAATGCAAGATTGACGCCAGCCGCGCGGGCGGCTTCTACGTTGGCGCGTTGTCCGCCCGACCAATATTCGTCATGCCCGACCGACATAAAGATTTTGTGCTGCTGGATCAGCGCGCCGTTACGATCCGTATCTACACCGGCAAAATAGCTTACGTCGTAGCCGTTCGCTTCGAGCCAGCGCCACATGGGATACTCAGCGCTGAAAAGCCACGTGGAGGGGTTCGGCACGTTGAACGGCCGGTTGTAACTAACTTTGAAGGCGCGAGTGGTCGGTCCCGTATAGAGACTGCTGCCACCATAATCGCTGTAGGCGTGCCAGGTGAGATCGCAGGTCTGCACCAGTATGTCCGAATGGCTGGAGTCATTGCGCACGATAAAAACAAGCGCGCCTGTTTCACCGGTATCCAGCCGCACAAGGTTTGCAAAATAGACCCCTGAGGTGGCGGCACTGGGCACCGCCCATGAGGCCGATACAGCCCAGTTGCCGCAATCGGCTAACCCCGTTGAAGCATTCGTCAAGCAGCCGGGTTGAACTTGGGGTAATGGCACGGAAGGCGAAACAGAGGCCACCAGCCTTGCACCGTTGCCCTGGTAGTAGCCCAACCGGTAGATATCGATCCGGTACGCGCTGGCATTTGTTGCGATTTTGAAGAAGACCGTTTGGCCCACGTTTACGCTAATGTCCGTGGCAAACCCTTGAATGTTCGGCGAACCTGCGCCGTCGACATACCAAGCGCTTACGGGATTGCCAGGCAAGCAATTCTCTGCCTCGATCGCGTTTTTGGGAGCCGTGCACGTCGCAAATGCCGAAAGAGCTATGCCTGCGTGGACGAACGTACAAAGTAGAAATGCTTTGAATACAAACTGCTTCCAGCTGAAAGCTTGCGCCTCTCGGAGTCGCGTTAGTTGAGATCCGGGAACTTCATGAATGATATGCTGGATATCAGTCATGGCGATAACTCCTGTTCACGGCAGGATTTCCGGTTAGTGTTTGTATGGTGGGCGAACTTTACCTTGCCCTAGCCCTCTGGCTTGAATAGTGCGTTCCTATTTTTCCAGGACAGCGATTTACGCGCAGCGTGTCTGTGGGTTGGCCTATGGCAACTCGGGGCCATTTCGATCATTTCAACTCTTCAAACGGGGACAGCTCACGTTTTTGTTCAGTTACGTCCCCCCGGTTGCGCGGAAGATGCGGTTCCCATCGTGGGTTCAACAGGTAACGGGATGTTTCGATGACTGTTTGACTCACTTCTTAAGGGAGTTGGTGCGAGGAATGGTTGAGGTGGGGCCGATCCGGAGCCAATATACTGCTTCCACCATAGCGCGACATTCAGAAGCGCCCATCCTCTTCTCTTCAGGAAAGGCGAGACTCCCTCAAACTGAAAAAGATCTGTGTTTTCGCAAAAGTCCTTCATTTCTTTCGCAACGTACTCTCCGAATTTGGTGTGATGCCATTCGTAGACGGGCACTGCGAATCCTTGCTTCTTTCGATCTATAACCTCGTCCGGTATCACGCCCCTGACGGCCTTCTTCAGAATATATTTCAGTACCCCACTTTTGGTTTTTACTTCTTCGGGAATGCTCATCGCCAGCTCTACAAACTTGTGGTCGAGAAATGGGACGCGAGCTTCCAGACTCACCGCCATGCTCATCTTGTCCACGCGCATGAGCAACAGTTCCGGCAATCTCAAATTCAAGTCAAGGTAAGTCATCCAATTCAGGGGCGATGGCTCCCAGGCTTTTTCCTCGAACCGTTGCCGAATTGGCCGGAGGGCCTCCCAGGAACTCAGTCCGGCGAATCTTTTGCGCAAACGTGGAGAAAGAAATTGGCGCTTTTGCGAATCGCTGAACACCTCAGCCCCGCCCCAGAATACGGGCCGGTTTGACAGAGCTCTGCGCAGAACTTCACATGAAAATTGACGATCATAAGAGGCCTTTCGGCCCCGCTCCACGAAATTGAGCCCCGCAATTCCCAAGTTCTTCAGGACACCAGGAATCGGGAACATGTCGCTAAAGCGTTGTAGACGGAGGGAATCCTTCCAGTACTTGTAACCCCAGAATAGCTCGTCAGAGCCTTCTCCTACTTGGCAAACCTTGACGCCGGCATCTCGAGCAAGTTTCGAAACGTAGTAGACCGGCACGCAAACAGGATCTGCCAGCGGTTCATCTTGATGGCGAATGATTAGAGGAAGAGACTCAAATAGGTCATTTTCCTTAAGCAGCAGCTCATGATGTTCCGCGCCCACCTTCTGCGCGATCTTGCGGGCATAGGGAAGCTCGCTGGGATAGCTCTGATACTCTTGGTCATAGCCAATCGAGAAGGTCCTGACGGGCTGGCCATCTCCGTCGGAAAACAGCGCCGCGTTGGTACTTGAGTCGATGCCGCCAGAGAGAAAAACGCCCACCGGAACGTCGCTGATCTTGCGGAGCTTAACAGAAGTGCGGAGTTCGGAAAGGATGCGTTCGGCGATCTCCTCTTCAGAAGCATTCGTCAATGGCTGGGTATGATCCCAAACGTCCCAATAGCGGCTTTGTTGGACCTGACCGTCTTCGCTCACTCTCAACCATGTGCCTGGGGCGAGCTTCTGAATGCCGGAAAAGAGTGTGTGCGGGGCTGGCGTCGCATTGAATGACAAATAATGATAAAGCGCCTCCTCATTGACGCTACGTTGCTGCTCCTCGTCCTCAAGCAAGGCCTTGATTTCTGAAGCAAAAGTGACGCGTCCGTGGTGAATGCTGTAGTAGAGCGGCTTGACTCCAATGCGGTCGCGGATCAGCCAGAGCTGACGCCGTTTCGCGTCCCACAGGGCAATGGCAAACATGCCGCGAAACTTGTGAACGCAGTCGATGCCCCATTCTTCGAAGGCATGCAGTATTACTTCAGTGTCAGAATGGTCTGTCTTCCAGCGGTGTCCGCCCCGGGCCTCCAGTTCCTTGCGGATTTCGGCGTGGTTATAAATCTCGCCGTTGAAGACCACCCAAAGAGCATCGTCCTCATTGCTCATTGGCTGCATTGCTCTTTCGGATAGGTCGATGATCGCTAGGCGGCGAAACCCCAACCCAAGCCGCCGATCGCCAGAAACAAAAATACCGGCGCCATCTGGTCCGCGATGCGACATCACATCCCGCATGCGCGTCAGGTACGGCTCCGACACTCGGAAAGCACTGTTAGTGAAAGAAAGGACTCCGACTATGCCACACATCAGTGAAGCTCCTCAACAGCTCGGTAGATATTAGAGTTTAATTGCGCGGAACATCATCAGGGTACCCTGGCCAAGAAGTGTCTCGAACCCAAGCGTTTCACCGAACGTGCGTACGGCCTCGACGCAGAAGCCACAGCTGTTGAGCAAACGACGGAATTGCAATTCTGAATAGCTGTGCTTGGAATAATCGAGAAACTGAAACCAGCGCCACCGGCCTAGGTGCTTTGTGAGCCAGTATATGGTCAGGGTCGGCCAGCGAGCAATTGGGTGCGCATTTGGAACTGAAACAAGCAGCAATCCATTCGGCTTTAATAGCCGCCAGAGTTCGACCAGAGCAGCGCGCGGATCGGACACGTACTCAAGCACGCTAGAGCATACGACGCCATCGAAGGTGGCATCCGGCAATCCAGTCTCGCAGATATCTTTGATCTGGCGGAACTCGGTATTGCGGGCGGGAACGCAATTGGCAATCATTTCCAGGGAAGCGTCCACGCCCAATGTGTTGCAGCCTTTAGCTTCGGCGAGGAATCGAGCCAACGTCCCAGTTCCGCAGCCCGCGTCGAGCCAGTTTTGGCCTGCTAGTTGGGGATCTGGCAGCAGTTCCTGAAGAATGTCCTTGCGGACTGAAAACCCTTTCTTTTTGTAATTGGACTCCCATTTGCGGGCGCTCTGGGAATAGAAATAAACTGCATCATTCATGGCTAGTCTCTCGATGCCAACGGGAAAGGACTTCGCGATTCTCTGAAATGTTCAAGTCGTTCTTGCGGTCAGGAGATAGGTCCCCGACTCACTCAAGCGCGCTTTGAATGCGTGCTTGTCCAGCGCACGACAGAATGGCCTCGGTCGCGTCTTGGCCATCCAAGAGGCGACGAAAAAGGCTGGCCACTTCTCTGGCGCGAACGTCCCAAGTGCAGTGCCGAACCGCATCTTGTCGCACTTGGCGATCAAGAGGGGTATCGCAGGCCAGCGCTTCGGCAACCAATAAAATGAATTCATCGGCCGATCGGTAGATTCTCAGGCCTCGGGTGTGCAGATATTCGTATAGCGGAGAAATCACCACGGGTTTCCCGGTAGCGAGGTACTCCCGGACCTTAATCGCGCTTCCGTAACTGGTAAAGGCGTTTTTCTGGTCCCAAGGCAGGACACAGACATCGATATGACGGTAGTAGCGGGGAAGTTCGGAATAAGGCTTGGAGCCAAGAAAATGGATGTTGGGGGCAGACAACTTCACAACATTCGATTTCGAGCCGATGAAAACCCAGTGCCAGTCGGGCCGTTCCCTGGCTACGCGCTCGATCAAAGGTACATCCATGGTGTACCAGTCGGCCGCGCCCACATATCCGAGCACTGGCCGTGGAATTGCCGCGATATCCGCAGGGACGTCGGCGGGCAAGCTGGCAAACCGGTCGTAATCCACGGCTTGTTCGAGGAAATACCGATGGCGGATTTCTGCTTCCTCATAGAGCTTACGCCCGGAATACATCACCACGGCGGCGCGCTGCTTCAGGCGAGAATCCATTTCACGAATTACGGCACGAGACAGAGCGCTGTCTTCGTTGACATCGTATTTGTCAGAAACCTGATAAACCAACAGCTTGGGGCCGAGGGAGCTTACGACGTCAGCGGCCGTGGGGATGGCGACCCACACGATTGGATGGCGCAGATTGAGAATGAACATCACGAATCGGAGCTGGAATGCAAGCAAAAGGCGATTCAACGCGCGTACTACGGGTGAGCCGTACAGCGGCACGTTAATCGGCGTCATCACCCATAGTCCTTCGGGCGCCTTACGCAACCAACGCAGATAGCTGCGAAGTTTGCGTCGGATTTTTTGAAAGAAATCCGGATTGCCGATCGAAGGCAGGCCCATGGTGATGGAGTTCACAAACAGTACGCGATTGTGAGCAGCCAGTCTTTTGAGGATGTGGTTCTTCGAATGGGGATGGTGGTACCACCAATCCTCACCGCCAAAACACACGATTGACTGTCCAGAAAGCGGGTAGTCGGTAGACGGTGGACCTGTTGCGAAATCCGCTCCAACTGGGGACGTTGTGCCTATGGAACGCGTGAAGTTCATGCCTGGCAGACTCCCTCAGTGACCGCGCCGCGAATATTTGTTTCCTTGGCGGAGCCGGATTGGCTGCTTGCCGTGTTCGTTACATCGGCCCACGAGATACGAGTGGTGATGCGCGTAGGAACGGTCGCTCTTCCGGAAATGCGGACCTTCATTGCCGGAACTGTTACGCCAAAGGCAGTGCTAACGAGCGATGGCTGGACAGACCCGTGGAGAGCAGTAGGCCCCGCAACCGCGAGCTGAACTTGCCGATCACCGAGAACGCGGAATAAAATTCCGTTTTCTGCTGCGATTACTTCTGCGTTTCGATTGGGCACAAGTTGAAGATTGAGCTCGAAATCGTGAACGCCATCACCCTCGAGGTCATCCTCAATCACAAATTCCGATTTGTCGCCGACAACGCGAATGGTCCGGGTATGCGTCACCCGAAGAGATCGGTATCCCGTATGTGAGGCGCGCAAGAAGTAGCCCTGCGTTTCTCTACCTTCCTCTATCGGACTGACAGCTGCTTCGTTTCCTAGGGTGAACAACCCAAGCGGGCCAGGGTAGATGCGATTCTGTTCCGTGCCATCGATCATCAATGTGTTGTGTGCCGCGGTGCTGCGAAATCGGTTTCGCGTGGCTATTTCGCGCGTGTAGCAGCCTGTACCCGAGTCACAGAGGACTTCCTGGCCATCCACTCGCAAAACGAAGCTGAGCTTGTCATTGTGGGTATGGCTGCCTTTGCCGGAGATTCCGTTCGGAAGGGCGAGAAACAACAGCTCGGCAGACCTATGCTGCAGGATGCCGATCCCCGAGTTCGGGAAAACTGTTGTCGCGGGCGCGGAGCCGGGGTTGACCTGAGGATTGAGATGGGTAATTCGATTGGTGTCGGTGAGGCCGTACCACTTTGCGTCTTCGACCGAGCCGCACCCTTCATCAAACAGGCACTTCCCTAAACCGAGCAAATTGGATACGCGGAGCGAGTTTCTTTCGGACACCGGCAGCGAGAGCATCTGCTCCACATCGTCCAGCAAGAGTTCTACTCGGCCGTCGTCACAGTCTCCCACGTGGGGAAGTTCGCCAGAAGGACTGGCCAATCCGGCCATTACATGGTTCATGCGTTGCAGCCTCTCCAAGAAACGTGACGTAGGAGAATCATTGCCAGCGCGCATGAGAAGCAGTGCGACGGTGAACATCTGGGTGACGAGTACGTGATACCCAGTAGACGCTTCGTAGTCGCCTCCATCTTTGTAAACCTGCTGAAGAATCGCGGTTTCAATCTGTCTCCGATAGAAGCTCCGCTTGTGCACCATCTTCCCGCCTTCGAGAAAAAGAGAGAGACAGTACAGACCAACGATATTGCTCAAATAATGGTTGCTAGTTATCAGGTATGAAAACTCGATATTCGCCTCGATGTAAACCAGATGCTGCCACAAAGAGGAAGTTACGCCGGCTAGCCAAGTTTGTTCTTCCACTCTAAAAGGCGAAAGCAGGTTCAGTAGGAAACAAATGCTCATGCCGCGCAGCGCGGCCTCCATCGCGAGAGACCAGTTGACGCCGACACCAACTGGGTTTTCCTGAATCCAAAGAGAGAGGAGATCTTTCGCCATCTCACGATAGCGCTCCTCTCCGGTAATTACGTGCGCTTTGCCCAGAATAGGCAAGAATTGCAGGCGTGACAGTTCATACGGAACCTTCACATCCGAGCCGTCGAACCTCATGCACTGGCGGTTCTCCAAAGGAATCTGGGGCCAGTCCAAGCCAGAGACGAAATCAACATTCCATCTCGCCCGCCGCCCCAGGCCCACGGTTCCATATCCCAGAAATGGAAAACGTCCTTCACAGACTTCATCGGCAAAAGCAATCAAGAGATCTCGGCTCGTTCTACTGAAGGTGGAAATGTCGGGCTTGTAGTAAGGTACATTGCGAAACGTCACTGGGCAGGGCCGCTCCTCCATCTGCGCAAGAATGCGTCTCTTTTCCCATCTCTTGCGAATCCTCCACGCCACTTCCCGTGCCAGCAGCAGGGGCGAGCCTTTTTTAAGAAACCGGGGCAAGGGTCGCATAACGATGTTGGGTCAGGATGCCGCTCCGTTTCACCGAACGGTTTTCACAACGTCGCGGCGAACTCTTCGTCCAATACGGGAAGATCGCATGCGCGGCAGACTTCACACTTGGTTCGAAGAAGCCACGGACGCATCTTATCGTTGTGGTCGTCCGGGAAAGGACGCCGTCCGCGAACGCGATTCCACGTGGCTTGTGCCACCAAGTTTCTCGTGATCGGGCCGGAAAAAATATGGCGGGCTAGGCGGAGCGGCTCGCGCTTCCAGTGCCGACTGGCAGAAGGGATTCGGGTCAGCAACTGGACGCAGATCACGTCCAGGTTGGCCTGGATGATCTCGGGCTGAAAAACATAGATTTCGCAACCATAGCCTATGGTGACCGCATCGCCACCCCAGTCGCTGGATAAGGAGTGGCGAAGAATGTTACTCGGTACTTCGATTTGTAGGATGGACTCGGTACTGGGAGCCGCGCTCCGCTGGACACTTGGCCCACCGGATTTCATGCTGATGATGAAGCAGGGATTTTCCTGAATATCGGAAATCTTGAGCGAGAATTCAATCTTGCTCAAAACTTCCGGATTGAAGACTCCCATCCTATGTTCCAGATTTTGCAGCAATTGTTTTTCAAGGGTGTGGATTTCAGTCTCTGTTAGCCAATGGTTCTTCCCAAGAGCTACAATCTCCTCTTTGTACTGCTCATCTATCAAATGATTAAGACTGCCTGCCTGCAACCGGGCGCGATAAGGCGAGTGTGGCATCAACTGGTTGTCGACCAGAATGTCTCCCGGGTACATCACATGAATCTGAGGAGCGTCCGGCGAATCGCCGCAGGTCTGTTGATAGTAGTCCGGAATGCGTGAGCGCGGAAAGCGCCTTTCGTTGATCCATCTCTGGTTGGGGTGCAGCAAGGCAAAATCCGCTGCGAACGGTACCGCAACCCTTGGATTCAAGGCATGTACGATGCGGCAGAATGCGTGAACAAACATCTGCTCTCTCGCTTCAGCAATCTCCAGGTCGTTCTTCCCCGGACAATGAATAGTATTGGGAAAGTAGCTGGCCCCACCAAATCCGCAGAAGACAGTATCTATGCGAGGCCAGCGCTCTAGAAGGTGTCTAACAAAAACATCAACAATCCCTGGTGGGTGTGAGTGCAAGGCATCATTGATATTTACAAATACTTGGCCATTACTTTCGATAACGATGATGCTATCGAGATTGTTGACGACGTATGTTAGGGCTGTATCCGGGGTGACGCGGATGGTCCTGTCAGTGAGCGCTTCGGTGACGTCACGAAAGCCTAATTCGTTCAGGTAAGGTTTGATGCCTCCGTACCACATGTACGGGTAAAATATTCTGGCGGACCTGGGAAGTTTCTCGACCGTTGGCGGATGGAAGTGATCCTCGTGCCCATGTGAGAACAAGACTACCTGGCGATCGTCCAGAACTCCTGTCTTGACTGGCTTAGGAAATACGTTCCACTGGCCGCAGTAGGCAGGGCCGTGGATCCATGGATCGGTCACGATCTTTAGGTCTCCGGTATCTATGGACAAACAGGCGTGACTTACGTATTCGATCCTCATTTCTTGTTTCTTATCCATGTGCATCCCATTTGCGGTCAGGCTGATAGAGAGTCATTTGCTTGGGGCACGCACACCGCTGCTGGATCTCGTGCGTAATTACGTTTCCACACGACGCCAGCAACGAGAACGAACATCAGAAAATAGCAAATAGAGGATACGATCGACGCACCGGCGATGCCGTAGTGGGGGATGGCCCAGAAATTCAGGGCGACGTTGATTATTGTATCCGCGACCCAAGCTACGACGATGATGGGCGGAAAACCCTCGCTATTTAAGAGTTGAACCATCACCGCTTCAATCCCCAGGAAATAGGTTCCCGGCATTAGCCAGGCAAAAGGGGACGCTGCGGGGAGGAAGCTTCGTCCGAACGCGACCGAGATGACTGGGGCCGCAACCAATGCGGCAATCGCGACTACCGGTAACATGAGCGCTGCCGTCACAAGCACGGCTTTGTTGGCGAGCCGCAATTTTTCTTCTCTTTCTTCTATGGCCGAGAGCTTGGGAAACAAGAGCGATCCTACGACGACCGGAAACATCATGGTGTTCTCGGCGAGCACCTGGCTTATCGAGTAGTAGCCCGCTTCCGTCGCTCCCAGCATGTACTTGACCATGAGCAGGTCAATTCTCAGCACAAGAAAACCGAAGAACAGGATCATGTATGCGTTAATGCCGGTGCTGATGCTCTGACGGAAAACGGCAAATGATAGTTTTGGAGGGTTCGTCGAAGCCCGGCTGAGGCACAGAAGGGCCCAAATGAAACCTAGTATTACGGACGACAAAGTCATGCCGAAGAACAGCTCCACAGTGCCACGGTGGACCAAAGCAGGAACGCAGATGAACGCCAGCACCAAAAGTTTGCTGCCGCATTCAATTTGGTTGTAGGCTCGCACCTCGTTAACGCCGAGGAGCAATCCCTGAGTGAGCATGTAAGCGAGGCCGATCGGGACCGAAGCCAGCGCCAGTAGCAAGAGCGTGCCGTGGACCGGTGACAGCTTCGGCCAGAAGACAAAGCCAATTCCGATCAAGGCCATGACGACACAACACACAAACACCACCGCTAGCGAATTACCGATAAGAGCCGGTAGCAGCGCTCGGTATTTTGCAACATAGTATGTGTTGGAGAGATGTAGGCCAAGATTGCTGAACTGCAGGCCGATTGCGCCTACGGCTGCGGCAACTGCATAGAGCCCGCGACCAGTAGGACCTAGCTCGCGTGCGATCACCACGGCAGCTGCAAACGTCAAGACTACCACTAGGAGGCGCGCGCCGTAGGTTTCAAAGATGTTGCGGCGAAGCTCCGTGCCTGCAGCCAATCGCCACACTTGAGCCGAAACAGCTTGTACAAGAGTCTTCATGACAGATTCTGTTTTGCAAGAGTTGTATTGCTGGATCGCGACGGCAGGCACCAACAGCAAGGTGCAGCGCGGATTGGATCCGCAGGCGTCGAGTGACCGCCCAACAACAAGGTTACGCGCAGTCTTTTTGCCGTCTTGGGTTGCGCGCCAGGGCTGCTTCGCGTGCGTTGCAGCCGAGTTCGGCGCAGAGTTCCGCGCTCAACTTGTTTCTGAGGATTTCCTTCGCGCTGGTTGCAAGTACGTCCGATTAGACCGCAGAGCTCACTGGCTCCGCAGAAGTCATCATGTCAGCTCGGAATTTGCATACTTGACGCATCCATTCAGCCGTGATCTGCATCCCCTCTTCTAAACCATAAGTGTCCTTGTGCCCCAAATCACGAATCGCCTTCGAGACATCAACCCGCTTATGCTTTGTAGTTAGGATTTCCGAATCCTGATATTGCACCAGGCTCGGATCGGCGCCGGTCACTTTCAGCACGACGTCAGAAAGCTCTTCAATGCTGTGAGAGCAGCTGCCGCCAATGTTGTAAGTCTCACCGGCCTTAAAGTTCTCAACTATGTTCGACAGTGTATTAACCGTGTCGGCCAAATAAGTAGAGGTCCGGGAATGATGGCGGTACACAGTCCAAGGAAGGTCGTTTAGAGCACAGTACAGAAAACGGCAGTTCACGCTGCGATAGGGACTGTAATATTCGCCGGGTCCATAGGTATTGAACAACCGAACGACCACGGATTGCGTGCCGTACTGTTGAGCTGAATTGCGAATTTGCATTTCGTTGACCCATTTCGTCATCGCGTAATCGTTGAGCTGCTTGATCTCATACTCATCCATGACGCTTTCCACCATAATTTCGGGCCAATCTCCGTAAACTTCAGATGAGGAGAAATGAATTAGCTTGAAGTTCAGCCGCTCTTGCATACGAATTACGTTCTTCGTGCCCACAGCATTTGTCTTCCAGAGCGTTTCGTAGAAGTCTTCGCCGTTCCAACGGCCGAATTCAGCCGCACAGTGGTAAACGTAATCGAAGGGCCCCAATCGTTCAAGCACGCGTTCCAATTGCCGGAATTCACCCACATCGCAGCGAGCGTATAGCGGGTCGCGGACATCGGTGCGGAGGGAAAAACCAACTTCATCCGGTTGGTGAGACCGATCGCAGGAAATTACGTCATGCTTCCTCACCCGCAGTTGGCGAATCAAAGCACTACCCACCGTGCCGAGACCCCCAGTTACGAGAATTCTCATGGACTATCTCCTTGGAGTGGTTATTGTCTGTTTTATTCCGAGCTTAGGGTCAATAAATCAGCTTTGCTGGCGCGTCGTTTCGAAGGGCAGGTCGCCGCGCGGCACCGCGGAGGAATTGCTGCGCTCTCCCTCCCGTCGCTCGGTTCCGAGGGCCAAGTCTGTTTGAGAAAGGAGCCGGAGCGCGTTTTGGCGCCAAGTATGGCTCTGCAAGGCTGCGACGCGCGCATTCCGTCCCAGAAAGCTGCGGAGTTCCGGCCTGCCCGCCAGATGTTCGATCGCGTCAGTCAATTCTGTGTCGCTGCCGGGTTTGACCATCCAAGCGGTGTTCCCATGACTTAGTACGCGCGAAAGTTGATCCATGTCGCTCGCCACAATGGCCTTTTCCATCGCCATGTATTCGAAGAGCTTGGTGGGAGAGCCGAAGAATGGCTGGCCATCCGCGTTGGGGATTTGAGGAGACACCAAGATGTCTGACGCATCGAGATAGCGGGGAACACTCGAGTGCGGTATCAAGCCCGTGAAGATCACCGATTCTGCGCCTTCCACCCTGCTCAGCGCTTCCTCTGTTTCAGCGCGCAGCAGACCATCACCTATCAGCATGAAGCGTAGATTCTCGAACACAGGCCCGTCATTGCGCCTCTTCAACAGCGTAGTTATCGCGCGCGCGAGCACAGAGACGCCGTGATAATAGCTGAACGAGCCAGCAAAGGTGACCAGCGTATTGTGCGGGGCCAGCCCAAGTTGCTCTCGCACTTCCTCCCCGCCACAGGCAGGACGGAACCGTTCCGGATCAACGGCGGCGGGATTAACTATGATCCTTTGCGCAGGATAGCCGCGTGTCAACAACTCGTCGCGTAATGCGTCGCAGAGCACGACTATCTGAGAAGCAGCCGCAATCGAGACCCTTTCACAAAGGCCGAGCCAAGACCAGAACCTTGCAGGATCCCAATTCTTTGCCAGCCACACTTCCGAGCCCTGGTATTCGAGAACAAGGGGGATGCCAGTCAACCACGAGAGCAACGCGCCAGCGAAAACAAAGCGTCCGTGGCGCTGGTACAGCAAGCGTGGCACGCGGCGCCGGAGTTTTTTCCAAACGCTTAGAGCAAAGCGCAGATTATAGGAAAGTGTTTGGCATTCGCGGAAAAGATACAAATGCCGCCGGTTGGGGATAACCTGGACCGGGTAGTAATCACGCGAGAGTTCGCGGCCGGAAAAGATTTCGCAATTCACCGGTTCGTTGACCAGTCCGGACAAAGTTCCATTGAGATAGCTCATCGCGCCGCCCGCAGTCGCCGGCTCAAACGATGGATCGAGCAAAGCAATGTCTAGTTCCGCGTCAACGCGCGGTCTGAACTTTGTTTGCTTTCTCGCACAATGCAACAAAATGCGAGCGCCAATCCATGTCGTAGCGAGAACCAAGATATCGAAGAACGCACTTAGAAAAACTGAGGGGAGCAAAACCCCCAATCGCCACTGCTGGTAGACCCTTGACCTGCCTTTGGCATCAACCAGGACGGTTTCACGGCAGCGATGCACGAACCCTGAGCATAGGAATAGCAAAGGCTCCCGCAGGTCGAGCAGAGAACTCGAGAAGATGACCAGGGCCTCGCCGTGCATCGCGCGCAACTGTAGAATTTGTGCTTTCCAGCCACCCTCACGGAGATTGCGTTTCGAAAGTACGGCTACCGGCTGTCCTGGGTAACGCTCAGTGACAAACCTATGCGCATCCTCCGACTTCCCGGAAAGCACCAAAAGATAAATGGTCTTAGGTTCAGTCATCATTGATTCTTGTACTCGGCTCAATGGAGAAACGCGGGCCAGGAGATTCGGGCGGGCGCGCTGAAAGCTTCGTCAGGCGCTTGCACTTCCACGGGCTGCATTGAGTCAGGATCCGTCAACGCATACTTATAAAAAACAGTAACCGCCAAAACGTAACCCAGGTTCAAGGGGCTATAGCCCGATGACTCAGTGAGCCCGGTGATCCAATAGGAGAGAAACAGAAAAACGTAATATTTCCACACCAAGCGCCCGGAATTAGACAACTGGCGCAATTGCCACATTGCCATTAACAGGAAAACGTGTGTCATCACGTATGGCACAAAGCCGATGAGGCCAGTCTCCGTGAGTACCTCAATCAGGTTGTTGTGTGGCCAGTCCAACGAAGACACGCCCATGTAAGACGCCTTGTAACGCGACTCCCCCACTACGAACTCGTGGAAGTTCCAAAATCCCACACCCAACATGGGGTGGTCCACAAACACCCGAAGGCTTTGCTCGAATTGCGCAACACGGCCGTACACGTTGTCTGAACTGCTACGCTCTTCGACCATCGATTTAGGTGCTAGTAAGGGAGCGAGAAAAATCAGCCCAACACAAGCAAGTATGAGCGCAAAGCGCCAGGCCCGGCGAGTCGTCCCGCGTTCCCAGAAGGTATCGATGATCAGCGCGAGAAACAGCGTGATCACGACGGAGCGAAACATCGGCATCAACGCCATGCCCAACGCCGCTGCCAGCCCAATGGAGTGCAGTATCCTGCGACCAGCGCTCAACCTGGGACCAAGGGTCGCACGGAGAAAGAGGAGTAAGAAAAAACTGACGGCACCCATCAGCGCGAGGGCGTCATTGCTTTCAAACGGCCCGTTTGGCCGGGGAATACCTCCTGCATAGAACATTACAGAACCTCCAATAGGCAGCAGGTCCTGTCCTGTGACGACTTCCGCGGCTGCCACAGCCGCGCAGATGATTGAGGAGATGCAGATGGCCGAGTGGAGTGCGGGGAGCCGACGACGAACATCGAACCGTGCAATGACGCACCAGCCGAGCAAGAGCGGTAGGAGGAGACCATCTAACAGTTCGTGTGCAGTGTTCAGAACATTCGGCGATTTTCCGAGGGTGACGGCTGCAACGGCAATAAAGGCCAACCAAACGAGTCCAGCCCGGCGCAGCGGACTCGGCACATGGATGAGCGTACCTTGCTTGGCGAAATACAGTCCGGCGAACGCCAAGAATATGGCCACCCGGTCCAGCGTCACGATTGAGTGCTCCCGGGGAAATGATAAGAAGTAGGGGCCGAGCGGAAGAGCCGCGGCCCACCACAACAGTATTCCGTCTATGCTGCCGCGAAACGCCTCACCGACCAGCGCCAGGAACCATAGGGCCACGCAACCGCCAACAACCACCAAGCCCGCCTCGGGTACGAGGATGCAGCCGGCAACCGCAATCGCACCCATAAGGAGAAAGCCGACTTCCAACGAGAAAGTTCGCTGCTCCACCGGTATGGACATGCCATTGAACATTAAAATGAAAATTGTGCCGTCAGCCTAGAGCAGACTCAAGAAATCGAATAAGGAGGAATAGATACTTGCAGAGTCCTAGTTAGGCGCAGGCACACTCCCCGTTGGCCTCAGAGTGTTGCGGCTCCGCGTCGCGAATTTCGGGAAGCGGCGCGTCGGGCGCAGGGGAAGACGCGGACTGCATTAACGGGATGACTTCTCCAGTGGCAACTGCGTTGTCAACCAGGAAAGTCGCTTCGGTCACCTCTACAAGTTCTTCAAATGAGATGGGCGACGGTTTACCGTCGCGGACCGCTTCGATTGTCAACTGGAGTTCCCGACGGTGGCCCTTGTCTTGCGAGCTTTTGAACTTTTGTACTTTCCCATCGCGCGCAAGTTCGAGTGTGCGGAAATCGTGCAGCCGCGCGATCGCACCTTGGCAGAACACCTCGAAGAATTCCTTGGGGATGCTGCGGTCGCCGTTAGCCAGATAAAGCAGATTGGCAACAGACCCGTCGGCAAATTTGAGCGTGACCGCGATATTATCCGGCGCGAACTTCGTGCCGTTCGGCAGGCCTGACGCAGTCACGCTTTGAATAGGAGAACCGATCACGGAGCGCGCCCAATCCACGAAATGACAGAACTCTCCAACGATGCGGCCGCCCTGGGCGTGAATCCAATGGTCATGCGGAATAAATCCGGCATTTACGCGCGCGTGGATCATCATGGGCTCACGACGGCCGGTGAAGAACTGGCGGATTTTCTCGGTGAAGGGTGCAAAGCGGCGGTTGAAACCAACCATCACAAACGGGGCGCGGCCAGCATGCAGCTGCGCTGCATACACCTCTTGAAGTTGAGCCAATTGTTCGCGATCCACCGCCAGCGGCTTTTCGACGAACACTGGCCTATCGGCGCGGAGTGCCTGGACTGCTAGGGCTGCGTGGGTGTCATGACGCGTTAGGATGAATACGGCATCGACATTGGGGTTATTCAGCAGTTCCGAGGGTTGTTCCGCAGTCTGAAACTTGAAAGCGCGTTGCGCCGAAGCAGCGCCCGCGCCCGAGATGGTACCCACGGATCGCAGGCGCACGCCCTTGATGGACTGCAGGTTTGGAAGGATTACGCTCGACGCAAAGCTGCCGGCACCTATGCAGCCGACTCTCACTTCATCACCAATGCGAGGCCGCGCTGCTACAACGACCGGCGTGCTCCTCTGCGGCACGGCGGACGCGCCGTTGTACTCCAGAATGGCTGTGTACAGACCATTTTTTAGATCGGTGAATGCTTTCGCACCCTCTTCGATAGCGTACCGATGCTCGAGAAGCGGGGTAACGTCTATCTGCCTCGCCGCGAGCAGATCGAGAAAGGCTTCCATGTTGCGCCGCTCGGTCCAACGGACATATCCGATGGGATAGTCGATCCCGCCTTCCTCATACTGCGGGTCGTACCTTCCCGCCCCGTAAGAGCGCGAGAGTGCTAACGACAACTCCTTCATATACATGTTGTCGCGCGAGACTCCCATGCCTACGGCGCCGACCACAACTATGCGACCGCGATCGCGCAGAATTTTGGCCGCCATTTCAGCCGGCTCAACGGAGTCGGTCGCAGCGGTCAGGATAGCGGCATCGACACCGTACCTGGAGAACTCCTTGATACTTGACGCCAGGGTTGGATCATCGGCAGGAACCGCGAGATGTGCACCAAAATCCGCCGCTCGCTTGACGCGCTGGGGCGAAAGATCGATCGCTACAACCCGGCATCCAGCGGCGCGGAGGATCTGGATCGTCAACACGCCTACGAGCCCGGCGCCGATCACAGCAACAGTTTCGCCAATAGCGACCTCGGCCTGCCGAACGCCTTGCATCGCGATGGCGCCAATGGTGGTTAAAGAGGCCGCAACTGAGGACACCTGCGACGGGATGCGTGCCGCGAGATTGCGCGGAACAAAGTTGATGTCAGCATGGTTGGCGTAGGTGCCACCGCCGCAAGCGACGCGGTCACCCACGCGGAACTCATGTACGCCATCTCCAACGGAAATTACTTCGCCGGCGCAGCTATATCCCAGAGTCGTAAGCGTATCCAGCTTTGCGTGCACCTTTTCGTAAGCGGCTTTCACTCCATTCTGGCGCGCGTACTCGATAACCTGCTTCACGAGATCAGGACGCGCTTTGGCCTTGGAGAGGAGCGACTTCGCGCTTAATGCAAGCGTGGCGCGCTCAGTGCCGGCGCTGATTGCTGAATACTGGGTTCGCACAAGGATCCCACCGGAACGCAGCTCGGGAGCGGGAACATCGTACGTGGATACTTCCCCTGATTTTCTATCCGTCAAAAGCGCTAGCATGCATTCCTCTGATTGGTGTCCAGCATCAATGAGCTGACCGCGCGGGCCCGAGCACTTCCCGTTGGTGCACAGCTGCTGGAATGATCTTGAATAATGGTGAACTCACGGTATGCGCCAGATCGCTATGCCAGTGGCCATTTGCAGGATGGTCTCAGCTCCCTTTTTTGCAGCACTTTTGCCGGCGCTGTTAGGAACAAAGACAACATCGTCTGCTTGCAGTTGCGGATCAGGAGCCTTTGCGGCCATAATTTTTTTGAGGGAAAGCGGAACATCTTGGGGACCCTCAGGAGTCTTGCGGATGAGCCTAGCCGAATCCAATTTTGCGTTCGGGTTGGTCCCCTGAGCGAGGGCGATAGCCTTCAACACGGTAATATCGTTGCCATTTTCCATGACAAAACCGCCGGGCTGGTGGACGTCGCCGACGACGTAAACGACCCCGGCTTTGCTTACGAGAATGGTGTCTCCTGGCTCGACGGTGACATTATTCTCCATCGACTCCGGAGCACCAGTCATGAGCGGCACCCGAACCGAGTGTTGCGGATCATTTCGGCGCGTAATCAGCACGTAGCGGCCCGCTTTCGGAGTAGTGCCGCCGGCAGCGGATATAGCGTCGTACAGCTTCCTCGAACCCAGCAACGGATAAATCCCGGGTTTCTGCACTTCGCCCAGCAGCGAGATGCCTTGCGTTGCGTATTCCTTCTCGAAGACCGTAACGTGCGGATCATTAAAAAGACCCTTTTCAGTGAGCTTGTGCGCGATCAGCGTTTCAGCTTGTTCCACGGAGAGTCCGGCCACAGGTATAGTTCCGATCATGGGCAAGGAAATCTCTCCGCCAGAATTGACGCGCACGTCGGTTTTGAAATCAGGCATGCCGTATAGGCTGACCTCGAGCAGGTCCCCTGCGCCGATCAGCAGGTCATGCGGAGATCCGGGACTACGGGTCGCCGCAGGCTCGGCCTGAGCTGCGGAAGGGGGCACCACTGCGCGAATTTCTGATGAACCGACACGATCCTGCGCGAGGCCATATGCCGACGGCAGTGTTAAAAACGCAAGAGTGACGAGAAAAGTGGGTTTGGACTTCATGACAACCTCCATGTAACAGGACGACCAGAGGAACTCGCAGCGCTTGAGGATTCAGCCCATGCCTATGCCGCTGGTTTCCCCGTAAGCATTCATAACGGACGCTCTCCTGCACCAGGGAACCCCTGGTCAGCAGCGGACGATTTTTGGCGAAACGATGCCGCGGGTGGCATTCCGGGTATCGACGACAAGCTGCGCCTCGCGCACAATAGCTGGGTAATCGTAATCGGAGTGATCCGTGATGATTGCTACGCAGTCGTACTCGCCGATGTTGTTCAACGAAGCGCGTTCCATCTGCAGGTCGTAATGACGTCCCTTGAGCAGCACTGGGAAATAGGGGTCGTGGTAGCTTACGACTGCTCCCTGTTGCTTCAGCAACTCGATAACAGTGAGCGCCGGCGACTCGCGCAAATCGTCGACGTCCTTCTTGTAAGAAACTCCAAGAATTAGTACGCGGGATCCGTTCAGCGGCTTGCGGACGCTGTTCAGGGCCGTCGAAATCGCGCCAACAACGTGATACGGCATGGAAACGTTTATCTCGCCGGCGAGCTCGATGAAGCGAGTTTGGAAGTCCCACTGCTTCGCTTTCCATGACAGGTAGAACGGATCCACAGGTATGCAGTGTCCCCCCAAGCCGGGGCCTGGATAGAACGGTTGAAAGCCAAAGGGCTTCGTCGAAGCAGCTTCGATGACCTCCCATACGTCAATTCCCATGCGCAGGCACAACAGTTTCAGCTCGTTGACCAATGCGATGTTCACGCAGCGGTATATGTTCTCAAGCAGTTTTGTCATTTCCGCAACAGCAGGCGTGGAGACTGGTACGGTGCGGCGGAAAATAGCTTGATATAGCGTGCAGGCAAGCTCGGTCGCTCTGCTGCTCAGCCCGCCGACAACTTTGGGAATGTCGCACCGCGCGACGGTGTTATTGGCAGGATCTTCGCGTTCAGGCGAGAATGCGACATAAAAGCCATCGCGCTCGACCCCATTACTTTCGCGCTGTGCGCGCAATCCGCCCGCATTTTTCTCAAGAATTGGCACCAGGACTTCCTCTGTGGTTCCGGGATATGTGGTGCTTTCCAGCACGATGAGCTGGCCTGCCTGCAAATGGGGGGTAATCGCTTCTGCCGTATTCGTGATGAAACTCAGGTCAGGCTCGCGTTGCTCGTTCAGCGGAGTCGGAACACAGATGATTACTGCATCCATGCCGGCGATGTCCGAGTATTCCGCCGTAGCTGAGAACCGCTTCATGCGCGCGAGTTGAACTTCGCTGGATGGCACGCGATAGATGTAGGACTCACCTCTGGAAAGCTTCTCCACCTTTTTGCGGTCAACGTCGAAGCCCGTGACAGGAAAACCCGCATCGGCGAAAAGCAGAGCGAGCGGCAACCCGACATAGCCGAGCCCGATGATCCCGACCTTCGCGGTACGGTTCGCAAACTTCATTTCGAGCGTTCCAAGTTTGTCCGCGTGCAAGGAAATAGTAGTCTGGGTACTTACACTCATAGGTTTCGGTCCTCCGGATGATGAAAACAGCGTTTTTGAAGAACGCAGACTGGTTTCCGCGAGAAGAACCGCGCCAAGTTACGACTCCAGTAGCAGCTACCAGCCAATCTTAATTTCAAACTGATCGTCTCCCTTTCACGCTGGTCATTCAGGTCATGAGAGGGAAACAGTAGGAAATTTGAAATCCTTACCCGCCTTCCGCAAGGTGTTTTGATTCATCGCGACCGTAGTAGCCGTAAAAGTACCGGAAATCTGAGGAGTCCAGCTCTGCGCCATTCAGGACGAAGCCCGTAAGGCGGGCGTTGACCTTGAAGAGCACATCCTGAGCGCGCATGAACTCGTCTTTCCCGATCAGGCCAGAGCGGATGACCAGGATCACTGAATCCGCCTCGACCGACATGCGAACTGCGTCGGTCATCGCCAGCACGGGCGGGGTATCGATGATTATGTGATCAAACTGCTCACGCCAGCGCTCTACTAAGTCCTTGAAGCCGGATACCAGCAATTCGGTATCCTCCTGCAGGTTAATTGGCCCAGCCGGTAGAACATACAGATTGGGCACATCGGCACAGGCGACTACAAGCTCATCGAATGAGGCGGATTTCCTGAGCAGGGCACCCAAACCGGATTTGGCACTCAATCGCATGGCGCGGTGGACGCTGGGGCGACGGAGGTCGGTATCAACGAGTAGCACGCGCCTGCGCAGTCGCGCGAGCACAATCGCCAAGTTCGTACTGACAGTTGTCTTACCCTCCCCGGGAAGGGCACTCGTCACCAGGATCACTGCTGGGTGAGTCCGGTGCGAAAGTAAGATCGACGTCACGATGGCCTTGTAGGATTCCGCGGTCAGGGACATTGGCCGAAGGGCGCTCACCAACTCGGGTTTCACGCCGCCGTCGGCGTCGTTGAGTTGGGGGGACGCGCCATTCTTCATCTTTGCACCCAACAACGGCACAACGCCGAGTGAAGGCAGCGGCGACGCAATGGTTGCCTGCTCCAGACTGCTAATCTTTTCGTTTATCTTTCCCAAACCGAACGCCGTTAACACGCCGCCTAAAACCCCGAACAGGAGGGAAAGAGCGAAGTTGCGCAGAATATTTGGCTCCGCAGGCCGTCTCGGCGGTCTGGCCGGATCGACGATCCAGATGTTGCTCGATTTCAAGCTGGCTGAAATACTCACTTCTTTCTGCTTTTGAAGCAGATCCTCGTAGAGCTTCCGGTTTGTCTCAAACTCGTGCTTCAGGATGTCGGACTCGATCACATTTGCATTCAGCTTGTCCGCCGTCTGTTTCTGCGCTTCCAGCGCATGCCGGAGCATCTGCTCGCGTCCCATTGCGCTTTTGTATTCATAGGTTATCTGCTCACCGACTCTGCCAATTTCAGTGTCCACCGACTGCCGCGCCTGAGCAATTTGCTTTGAAAGTTCGACTATTTTCGGGTGTGCGGGACCTAGCTGAACCGACGCTTGGGCCATCTGGTTTTCCAGATCCGCCTGTTGTGCACGTAGCTTGGTGACGAGGCTGCCTGGCTCTAGTTTCGCAATCAGCTCCGGCTGCCCCGAGCGCGCCAATCGGTAAGTGACTTCCTTCTGGACCCTGTCGCCCTCCGCTGCGGTAAGTTGCCTGTTCAGGTCGTCCAGCTTTGCCGTCACAATGTTCTGCTTATCGTCCAGGCCAAAGATTCCGTTTTCTTTTTGGTAGTCGATCAGCTTGTGCTGCGATTCCTCAACCTTGGCCTGCAGTTCCTTCAACTGATTCGCAAGGAAGTCAGAAATCTGTGTACTGGCCTGGATTTGACTCTTATAAAATTGGTCTAAGTAAGCGTTGGCTAGCTGGTTTACGACGTCGGCGGCCAGCTTTGGATCTGTGCTTCTGAACCTAATCTCGATAAGCCGTGTCCCTTTGACTTTCGATATCTTGAGGTTTTTATGGAATGATTCCACCAGTCGATCTTCGTTATTGGATTGCCCCGCGCGGCCGGCGAACTTCGGGTTTTTGTCGAGGTGGAGATCATTGATAACCAGCATGGCCAATGCGTCGGTCTCCAGGATGCCGATCTGAGTGTCAATAGCCGCACGATCTTCTGGATCTTCCACTATTGACGCATCCACGCCCTTGAATCCGAGCACGCCGCTGTCGTTCTCCCGGTGAAACACCACCTGTCCGACCGCTTCGTATTGTGGCTTCATGAGAAGCGATGCAGTTACGACGATCGCGATAACAACGAGCGTAAATGCGGCGACCGTCCACCAGCGGCTCCGGATGATTCGCCACAGACTTGCCGCGAACCTTTCCTCGGGCACATCCCCCATCCACTGGGTGTAGCGGCTTGGTAGACTTACTTTAGGCCTTAGCGCACCTCGGGTGGCAGGCTGGACCGCCCCGGAATCTTGCACGCCCTGGTTCATCAACTCAAAATTCTTGCTCATTGTTCTTCACTTTGGCGCCGGGAAGGCAGCGTCGGAGTTAACCGGCTCTCTGCGGGGCGCTCCTCGGCTTGGGCCACTCTTCAGTTGGGCTGGCGTAAGCGCTGGATAAACTGTCTTGTCCTGTCGCGAATTCGCAATGGCATACGATCCACTTAGAACAGGCCAGAGCCGGAATCAACGATATTGGGTCTCGAAGCGCATAAGGACATACGTAGCTCCGCCATTCGAGTCACATATGTCCGGCTGAACAGAAGCTATTTTCAACCTTGTGCTGGGAAAAGGAATCGGGTAAGAAAGGGGTATTCAACACAGTAAGAATCATGAAAAATCTATCGGGTAAAGACCTGTTATGAATAACGGTCGTCGCTCATCGTCCTTCACGCTAGTTCGTACACCAACCGGCCACCGTCAAGAGAGGCATACGCAACCCGGGCTTTATCCTTCTCTGGTCCTTCGATCACCCAGGTGTTTCCCTGGCGCGCCAGCTTCATTTGGCTCCTCGCCCGCCACCACTGATTGACTTCCCGTGGAAGAGCAGCCCAAATCTTCCTCTCCGAACGCAAATCAAACAGATAGGCCAACAATGATTTGTACGTATCTCTCGACCGAGACTCCAAAACATAATCGGGGTGAACGATGAAGCTGGCCATTCCATGCTTTTCCATGATCTGTGAAATTTGGCGTTTCCAGAGTTCGATCGAATGCTGCTTAAGAATATAAAATAAGGAATAATCCTGTGTCGTGGTGACGGGCAACTCTAAGATCTTGCCGATGAAATAGGGCATCACGGTACAGCAGCCGCCCCGTTGTGGATCCAGATGCGCTGTGTTGGGCACGGACATATCGTAAGAAAATTCAAGCGCGCCGTACCAGGAGAGATTCCGGTAAAGCGCGCCTGAGCGAAATCCCTGCGCGCCAAGCGCGCTGCCATAATGGTTAATGCGGCGCACCCGATCGAAGAACTTCGCCTCGCTCGAATATAGCCGTCCGTCGTGATTCAGGTCGTGGACATTTACTTCGAAACCCCTCGAACGGATGCTTTCGACAAACGACGGACTGAGACCATACCGTTCTTCGGGAACCAATTGAAACGAACTTTTTATGCCAAAGTTCTCATCGACGTCCATCAGTGCCGGGCAGAAATCACGCCCTTTGACGGCTTCTACGTCGTGAGTAACAACCACGCAGCTTGAAAGACCCTGGGGCCAAAACCAGATGAACGGCACTCGTCGTCCATCGTGGGCTTGCAGGCAGAGGCGGAGCATCGTCTCGTGCACCTGTTCGACGGTTTGATCCACCGGCCAGCGCGGAAATGGAATCGATCGCCAATCAGCGAGCCTGAGCTTCTGGAGATGCCGGCGCACGGCCACGCCTAGCATCGGCCGTGCCAGGTAGTACAACTTATTAGCGAGTCCTCCCGAGAGCAGCGATCTTTTTTTTGCCGGGCTGCTGCAATAGCGCTCAAATCGAAGATTGTTGACAACCTGGTCGGCGTCGAAAGAGAGCCTTACCGCCCCCCGCTCCACCACGGCATCCTCCAAAGCGTCGTGAAGCTCTCCCTCCGGGCTGGGGTGTACTGCCCCTTTGTTGATAGAGCCAAAGCAAATCGCATCGGGTCCAAATCGGAAATGACCTAAACGCCCCGATGGTACTCCATTTAGAAAACAACCGGCGAACTCTTCCGGACAGCGATAGTACTCGACAAATGTTCTATTCATTGGGTGAGGCTAATGAACCGGAAGACATAGAGTCTCGGTGTGAGTTTCTATTGCCCCTCTTGGCCACGGGACACTGCAACACTCTGTGGCCGTTGGACCGCATTCGCAATCGACCGGCCAACAATGCGTCGGCGAGCACGTACCACGGACTTGGACACTGAGCGCGCTGCGAAGTCGGCTCCCGCCACGAAACGCATAAGCGGGCCATAGCTCCACACTGCCGGAGCGCCTAAAAAGTGCAGCCCGGGGACTGAGGATTCAAAGCCTCGCCCGAGCACTGGAAGTCCGCCGATAAGGCGCAGCGCGGATACCAAGGATGCGGAAAGAAATTCATACTTTCTCACATCGAGGCGATAGCCTGTAGCCATCAGCACGTGATCTACAAGTTCGTGCGAGCCATCGCTCAGCTTCAAGTCCACTTGGTCTCCGCGGGCGTTCGCCGAAACCACAGCGAGGCCGGTAGAGATGTTTACATCGCGCAGTCGAGGTTTCAGCCACCCAACGCCGTTCGGGCGAACCGACTTAGCGCGCCAGGAGTCCTGAAGCCATCTCGGAAGCAGTCGGTAGAGACTCGGCCGTGCAACGGCATGACTGATGAAGGCCGGCCCGACGTCTGGCCAGGCGTAGAGGACCGCGCCGAGGGGCCGGAACGTGTGCAGCCACGGGCGTTGCCACGTCCATTGAACAGTGTTCTCACGAACCAGCAATTCAACATCTGCCTGGGATTCGTGCAGGAGTGCCGCCGATTCGAGAGCGCTCTGCCCGCCCCCGATCACCACGACTCTCTTTCCGCGAAAGATGCTCAAGTCCCGCTGCTCCGAGGAATGCGAAGCCAGCTCCTGGGGGAGTCCCGCGAACTGCTGCGGTCGCACCGCAAACGGTCCGATCCCTCCCGCAATGACGACGCGCCCGCATCGTACAACTTCCCCATCCGCCAGCACCACGCGGAAGCCCGTTGTGCTCTTTTCGATTTCGGCAACCTTTCGCTGCTCCAGGTTGGGAACGGCACGAGACTGAAACCAGCGGCCGTAAGCCACGAAGCGTGCGATTGGGACGGGCCGACTCACACTCACGCCGGTCGCAGTTTGAAATGCGTCGATCGTCAGCGACCTGGCGGGATCAGACAATTGGGACGCTTCCCATGGAGATCGCAAACACATGCCCTCGGGCATGTTGCGATCCCAAAATGACATGGTCTCCCCAAAAACACGGACGTTCACTCCGCACGCATTCAAATGCGCTGCCGCTGACAATCCATAAGGGCCAGCGCCGACAACCACCACGTCAGATGTCGCTTTCAACTTTGTGCCTCCATAACATTGGATTTTCCTGACATCGGAATGAAGCCCCACGTGACAGCACCAATTCGTCGGGGAGCTAAACTTGAACTCTCAGTCCTACAATGAGGGGTCGCTTTCACTCGACGGCCTTCGCAATTTCGATTTCTGATGCCCCTGAGCTGCAGGTTGAATGGAATCCCTCGTGGCTCCGCTAGTACCAAGCGCCGCTTACACTTGAGCATTCGTTCATGCGATCCTGCCACCGCTAAGGACCCTTTTGCCGAGCAAGTACGCCAGAAGCGGAATTTCAAGAACCCCAGGCACGGGATCATCAGATGCGTAAATTGCCTGCGCAACAGGGGGGCGGATAGAGCGTAGGTATTCGCGCAATGACAGGCGACCGTGAAGTACCTCGCGGATCGCCGTGGGCGCATCAGTGCTCATCCGCACCCAACGCATACCGACTGCTGCCTTCGTCGCCGGTATCGGTTCGCCGATCGTCAGGAGCCACAACAGATACGGATAGTCCACCCCGGCAGGTCCACAGAGACTGTGCCAGCCCCAAACACGCGGGTTGATGTCCAGCAGCTTAAGCTTCCCGTCACGCAGATCTCGTTTGAATTCAACCTCCACAACGCCTGTGTATCGCAGTGCCTCGATGAGGCGAACCGCGGCCGCTGATGTTGATGGGTCGTCGACCGTCTCAACGAAAGTGCTGGCGCGCCCAAAATCCATAGGAATTTGTCGGGTCCGTCTCGCAGTAAGTGATGCGATCACCCGCCCGTCCTGGCACAGTGCGGTGTAGGAAAACTGCGACTCCCCTCCGCCCGGAATGAGTTCCTGAATCATCAAAGCACCTGGGTCAACGAGCGTCTTTGCCTCATCGTACCGCGCGAGGAGTTGCGTGCGGTTGTCTATGCGCCAAGCTTTCGATGCCGTGAATCGATTATAGCTGCGGGAATACGCGGGTTTTAGAATGACCGGGTACGGGCACTCGCTCGCCTCCACCTGTTTGCCGTTCGCGGGGTACAGTGTCCATGGGTGGTCTACGCCTATTTTGTCGGCAAGCCGATAGGTGAGTCGCTTGTCATACCACCACTGCAGCACATCCCATGGCGGAGTCGTAAGTTGAAAATGTTCGCCAAGCGTCTTATGGTGCCGCGCAACCAGGGCGGCGCCTTCATCGCCCGTGGGAAACAGTACCCAATCACGAATACTCTCGCGATCAGCCAAGTTGGCAAGAAAATTCACTTTTTCTTCTTCGTCTTGACTGGGCCAGCTTAGCGTTCGGCGGTTATAACGGGATAGAGTAGCGAGCAACTGATCCCCATGCCGCAGAACCCACACGGGGATTCCGCGGCGTCCCAGGCTGCGCACGACCGCGAGCGCGCGATAATCTGCGTCCATAACCAAGGCTCCGATACGGCCCGTGGTGCGAGACGCCGAGTGCAGCGGTGTCGAAGCTGGCTTCACATCCACATCTATTGCCATACCCATAATCGGATCTCGCCTGCTCCGCTAGCCAAGATGGCGGTAGAGGATTCGTCCACTTGCCGCCAGAAATAGATCCGGCATGCATGCGAAAATCGGACCGGCAACTTTGAGCTTCCACTTGTCGCGGCCCTGTGCACTCCGGTCCGGCAGCCGCCAATACGTTAGCTCTGTGCGTTGGGAGCCCCAACGGTCTTTAAAGGTAATCAGTCCTGCGTTGTCGCAATCCGAGCGGCCGAAGTCAAATTTCTGGACTCCGTCCTTCTTCGCATCCTGAATTGCCTTCCAGAACAAGAACGGCATGGCGCCCAGATTGTGAGCACTCGCGTCAGAGCCGCCATATTTGTAAACCATGGTGTGGCCGTGCCGCAGCGTGATTATGCTGGCGATGGGACGGCCCGCTTTCGAAGCAACACGAATTTTGAGCCGGTCGCCAAGGCACGTAACAACGTTCTGGAACCAATTAATAGGCTGCGGCGGCATTCTGTGCCGCCGGCGCGTCTGGACAAAGAGGTGATAAAACTTCTTCAGAAGCGTGTCCGATCTTCCCTCCTCGTACGACAAAGCCTCGCGCTCGGCACGCCGAATCTTTCTCTGAATCGAATCCTTTTGAAGCCTCCCAAAAAGTTCCCCGAGTTCGGCGTGGAGATCCAGTGCGTGGAAGCAGAATGAATTGCTCTTTTGCAAGCCGGTTTCTCCCAGCAGGTTCGCACTCAGCGGGCGAAGCTCTATGTACTTGAACTTTTCCCTGCCGAGTGCGCTGTGCAGAGAACTAAGGACTTCTTTGCCTTCCTCGGGGCCTTCTACTAAAGGCTCGCAATGATCGGTAAAGGGCAATGAGACCATTCTGTCTCCGGTCAGCCAGCTGCTGATGCGGCAGAACACAATTCCATTTGCCAACGGCTTTTCCGGAGCGGAAGTTGTGTAGACGATGGGTTCATAGCCATAGGTACGGCGTAACACCTCCAGCCAGCCAGGTGTGTGAAAAATGGAACCTCGTGGATGCCTTTCGGCAAAGTCCCCCCAGCGCGGATCAACCAACGGATTTAATGTATAAACTGCCAAGGCAACCTCGCATTCGCGCTATGAATTGGGCGAGAACCTATAAGGCTGATGCTGGCGAAACTTGGGTCCCCGTAGGACCAGCCGGCTTCTTGATTCCGGTGACGAAAGTCTTGTTGCCTGCCTCGTTCCGTGCGGGCGTACAGGAATCTACTTGGGAAGCGTCACTATGCCTCGACCAATGCTCCTGGATCCGGGGTTTCTGCAGATTTCACCAGCACGTCCGATTCGCACAGGAGCGTCGACATTGCCAAGAGCATCCAGGCCTGGGCCCATCTCATGTATGGGGTTCGGACAGTACAGAAGCGAAGAACGCGATAGTAAAAGAAGCCCCGTTCATCCCACATGTGATTCATGGCCCATTGGAGCACCGAGCGCGCCAAAATGACATTGCTCGGGTCGAGGTCTTTAAGCGCAAGCAGCGTGATGATACTTTGCGCCACACTATGAATGTCCACCGGATACGTGCGGTTATGAAAGTATCTGGGCGCGCCGTCCTCGCGGAAAAAGTGGGCTCGGTAGAACTCGAGCCCACGCCGGATGCACGATTCGAACTCGGTTGTTTCGGCACAGCGGCCAATGCACCGCAGCGCGCACAGGTTGTAGCCGGTATGGAAGTTGTCAATCCATCGTTGTGACGGCCCCTCCCCGTAGTCCCACGAGCCATCTGCGTGCTGCTTGGCGGACGAGTAGCGAGCAACCCTAAGCGCTGGATCAAGGAATTTCTTTTCGCTCGTGTGCTGGTACACACGGCACAACAAGGCCGCACCAAGAAAATTCGCGTTGGGTACCTGATTCCTGAGATCGGGAAGAGGATAACTAAAACCAACAACCGACTCACTGTCGGTCCAATAGAGCTTGTCTAGGATGTACTGGGCCGTGCTCATCGCCATGTCCAGACATTGCTGGTCGTGGCGTTGCTCATAGGCATCCAGAAGCGCGTTACCCACGAATGTTGTGCACACCAGGTTAGGCGCCCCGCGCGGCACCACTATGGTGCGCGTCTGCCATGGAAAACTGTATCCCCAGCACCAGTGGGGAACTCCTTGTGACCGAAGCGCGGTCAACCGTTCGATCATCGCGTCGACCAAGTCTCCGGTTTTAACCACCCCTATTCTCGAAAGCTTGACGAATGCCGACAGAAACAGTGCGATGGCTTTGGGATTCTGTGTCTTTGGAATACGCAGAAACCTGCGAATATTGATTGGACTTCGCTTCAAAACCTGGGTTAAGAACAGCCGAGGAAGTCTCGAGTTGAGGAATGGCAGCGCAGCAAAAACATGGCTGTTCACCGCGTCGTACGGGTCGTACCCCGCCCAATCGTTGGCCTGACAGTAGGCCAGAAGCTTCAGGATGTTAACTTCCAGGTGATTGCCCATAGACATCTATTGTTCTAGGGACGGGCGCATCGGTCTTCAACTGGTGCCGTATGCGGGATAAGGGATGGTTGAAAGGAAGTCTTTTCGCAGTGCCTGCGAATCAAGATGTCAATAATACGCGTACCGGCTCGCCCGTCCCAGTACTTTGGCACGCTGTCGTCTCTCTTCCTGCCTAACTGACGACGGATAGCATCCTTGATGGTGTCTGTTTTTGTTCCCGCAATCGTGTTGGTTCCGCTATCGACTGTAATTGGCCTTTCGGTGTTTTCTCTGACGGTAACGCAGGGTACGCCAAGAATTGTTGTTTCTTCCTGGATGCCGCCCGAATCGGTCACGACCAGCGCTGCGTGCTTCATCAAACAGAGGAAGTCCAAATAGCCGAGCGGGTCGGTCAGGATTATCCCGCTGTTCCAGTTTCCGGAACCTTGTACACTCCCTTTGTGTTTCCTTGCGCTCTCACTTGGACTGAATTCGAACCCGAATTCTCTGATTCGCCGCTGTGTTCGAGGATGCACGGGAAATACGACGGGGCAATCCTTCGCGAGTTCCTCCAACCCTGCAATGATGTTCAGAAAGACATCCCGATTGTCCACATTGGACGGCCGATGTAACGTCAAGAGCGCATATCGGGTGACAGAGTTGGCTTCTCCGTTTTTCCTTGCTGGACCCACAAGCGCTAACCGCTTCAAAATCGTTGACTTCTCAGCTTTCTCCTTGCAATTCAAGAGAGAGTCGATCATGGTGTTGCCGGCGAAGTGGACCTTGTCGGGCGAGACGCCTTCATTACGCAGGTTCTGAAGCCCGCTCTCCTCCGTCACGAAGAGCAGGTCAGAAGCATGATCGGTAAGAATGCGGTTAATCTCTTCGGGCATCGCCCGGTCGAAAGAGCGCAACCCCGCTTCCACGTGTGCTATCACTGGTCTGGACCCAGCCGAGTCGAAGTTGATCTTGGAGGCAACCAAGGCGCAAGCAACAGTCGAATTTACATCGCCAACAACCACTACGACGTCGGGCTTCTCCCCCAACAACACTTCTTCGAACTTCTTCATAATCTCAGCAGTCTGGACTGCATGCGACGCTGAGCCTACACCGAGATGAATATCGGGTTTTGGAAGACTAAGGTCACTAAAAAACGACCCGGACATGAGTTCATCATAATGTTGACCAGTATGGACGAGGATGTGTCGGATCGTTTCGACTTGCGGTTCCAGCCTGTCGGTGCTATCTGCTAAAAGCTGCCGATTATGCTCGTTGATGGCCCCGATTATCGGGGCCGCCTTCATAAAATTGGGACGCGCACCGACAACAGTAAGAATCTTCATTACGCGAACCTCAGACCGTTGCATCCTGTGACCTGATCTCGCCATTAGACTTCGACTCGGCGGTGACTTCTATTCGGTCCGAAAACGGGCGTTGTAAATCCGCGATCGAGGCAATCCGCTCCACGATATAGCTTAAGGCGGCCGTACGCCTTCTCGGTGGTTTCGCTGAACGCCCTCTCCGCGCTAGCAAGATCTTGGTACTTAAATCTTCATGGCCCTCGATCAAGACGAGCCGGTCTGTCTTGGCCAGATACCGATCAACGGCGCCAATCTCGCCACGAAAGATACTGTAAACAGGGACGCCAAGCGCCGCGGCCTCCCGATTCATCGTGCCGCCTGCGCTGATTACCAAGTCCGAGTGCCAAATCAGGTTGAGGCCATCCACGATTTTTTCGGGGATGCGCATCTTGCCCTTTGAGAAGAGCTCGGGCCAACGCTTTCTTAGGGAAATCGCTTGTTTCTCATTCCGAGGAAGCACCACAAGTTTCACATCGGCCTTCATACTTAGAAACTCGACCGCCAATTCGAACAGTTCATCAGTTTTTGGACTATGATAGTGCGCTTCGTTCGCGGGCGGACGGATGGTCACCACCACGTCTTGCTCCCGGAGCCCGAGTTGCGGTCTAATGCCGGGCTTTGGCACAAATCGACTGACATAGACATCTTCCTTGATGCCGGGATATTTCAAAGTTCGATTGGAATCCGATTGAAGCGCCGAATTCGGAATTACGTCTGGGCACATGTGCCATGTCGGATGGATGAAAGCCCAACCCGTTGCAAACTCATAGTCACCCATTTGCAGAGATGGAATGCCCAGGCAAACAGACGCAATGAGTTGCGACCGTGAACAATGGGAGACGGCCAGATCCGGCCTTTCCTTGAGGACCGTGGGAATCAATTGCAGCGCACGAACGCACAGCCCTGCAACCTTGTGGATCTTGCTTTTCCCGGAGTGGCGGCCGATCAGCTTGTGGTTTAGTTGAAAAAGATCTGCTAGCTCACGCACCTGAAAACAATCACGTGCAGTAACCAGGACTGAATAATTGCGCTTCTGGAGTTCTTCGATGATTGGGACAAAAAATGGAACGTGGGGTGAATTGTCCAGGTCGATCCAGATCTTTCTTTTGGCGGCCATTGCTCCACATCTCTCCGCCTTTGCCAGTGTCGGGCTGACAGCTAATGCCTGCGCGGGGGATCCCAGCTTTGTATCGGAACTCAAGTGTCGATTCCTTGCGGAATAGAATTTGTCTCAGTCAGCACGGCCTTCAGACACAAATGACCCAACAATCGGACTCCGGCTGCTCCCAGCTTCGCCGGCAAGTGACTTGATTACTTCTTGGACGATTCGTTCCTGCTGATGATGGTTGAGCTGCGGATACATTGGCAGCGACAGGATTTCGGCCACCGCCCCTTCTGTGACCGGAAAATCTCCTTCTTTGTGTCCCAAAGTTGCATAGGCCTTCTGAAGGTGGAGAGGTGTCGGGTAGTGGACCTGGGTCATAATCTTGGCTTGCGTGAGATGCATTTGAAGTTGATCCCGATTCTTAACACGGATCACATAGAGGTGGTAAACGGCCTTGGTTCGAGGAGACTCGTAGGGCAAGATAATTCCGTCAAGGTGAGATCGAAACAACTCGTCATACCGGCGGGCAATTGTGCGGCGTCTTTGGTTCCACCGAGGTAAGTGCTTGAGCTTGACCTGCAAAATCCCTGCTTGGATTGCATCCAATCTGCCGTTATATCCTTCTATTTCGTGGCGATACTTTTGCAGTTGGCCATGGTCCCGCAGCATGCGCACCTTTCCGGCCAGGGTTGAATCGTTTGTCGTAACCGCTCCCGCCTCTCCACAAGCGCCCAAGTTCTTTCCAGGATAAAAGCTGAAAGCACCCGCCGTACCCATCGATCCCGCCTTCTTCCAGCGATTCTCTCTGCGGGAAAAGTAAGTTGCACCGTGAGCTTGACAAGCGTCTTCGATCACAAACAACTTGTACCGTTCAGCGAGCTCCAGAATGGGATCCATGTCCGTCATCTGCCCGTACAGGTGCACGGGGACAATCCCGGTAACGGGACTTCGCATCTTCTTGTTCAATAATTTCCCCGTCCTGAGGTCGGGGCAGCATTGCGTTTCAAAGTATTCTTGGAGCTTTCGCGCATCCATGTTGTAGGTGCGCTCATCAATATCCACGAAGTCCGGCCGCGCGCCGGCCTGGGAGATAGCCTCTGTGGTAGCGATAAAAGTGTTCGGGACTGTAACAACAGTATCGCCCGGCTGGACTCCGGCGGCGATCAAAGCAAACCGCAGTGCGTCTGTGCCGTTCCCTACGCCCACGCAATATTCGGCTTCGCAAAACTGGGCAAACTCCGTCTCGAACTGTTCTACCATCGGTCCGCCGATGAACCCCGCGGTTTTCAGAGCGCTTCGGAAGACCGAAACCAGTTCTTCCTCCAGTTCCAGGTGAGGTGTCACCAAGTCCAAGAATGGAATTATGCCGTTGCCGTTTATGACGCTACCCTCATTTCTGGCGCAATGAAGCGACGCAGCTTTGCTGGATTCCCAGCAACGATGGCATTGTTCGGCACGTCGCGCGTTACAACACTTCCTGCACCAACCAGAGCATTTTCACCGATAACCAGATTCGAAAGGATCGTCGCACCGGAACCAATAGACGCACCTTTTTTCACCACCGTTGGTTGTACCTTCCAATCCTCTTCGGATTGGAGCTCGCCTTCCGAATTAGTGGCACGGGGGTAGGCGTCATTGATGAAGGTCACGCCGTGGCCTACGAAAACATTGTCTTCAATGGTCACTCCCTCGCAAACGAAACTATGGCTCGAGATCTTGCAATTCTTGCCGATCCTGGCGTTCTTTTGAATCTCTACGAAGGCGCCTATCTTGGTGTGATCGCCAACTTCACAGCCATAGAGATTGATGAATTGGGAGAGCTTCACATCTTTTCCCAAGCGCACATCGGGAGCGATACAGTGGTACTTGTTCATAGGGAGACGACTCTTCCTCGCCCCTGCAGCGATTGATCGGCCGCTTTCAGAATCTTGACCACCCGCAGACCCGCTGCCCCATCATTGAGTGGCGTTCGGTCGTTCAGTATGCAGTCGATGAAGTATTCAAGCTCGACCTTCAGCGCCTCAGTCTGTTCGATTCTTGGCGCGCAAACATCTCCAGAGCGATAGCTGACCAGCAAATCGTACACGCCTCGCCCATTCGTCATCTGCACGCCTTTATCGTAGACTTTGATTTTTTCATCGGCCTCGAGATCGTTCCACACCAGCATCTTTTTCTCGCCGCCGATCAGAGTCTTTCGAACCTTGACCGGAGAAAGCCAGTTCACGTTGATGTGCGCGATCACGTCCTCCGGAAAGTAGACGGTAATGAAAGCCACGTCCGCCAGACCGTTCAAATGCCTCCCACCCGTTGCAACGACGGCTTCCGGTTTCGCCCGGATGACGTAATCCATGATGGACAAGTCATGGGGAGCAAGGTCCCAGACGACGTTTACGTCATGTTGGAAGAGGCCCAGATTCACGCGGGTCGAATCAAAGTAGTAGAGATCCCCCAAGGTGCCATCGTCGACGAGTTCCCGGATCTTCCGCACTGCCCCGCTGAACAGAAAGGTGTGATCCACCATGATTTTGAGTCTTTTGCGATCCGCTAACTCGATTAGCTCCTCGGCTTGTTGCGGCGTCGAGGTGAACGGTTTCTCGACAAAAACGTGTTTGCCATTTTGCAAAGCGGCCTTGGCCAGCTCGAAATGGGTCCAGACAGGAGTAATCACGGCAATGGCATCGATTTGAGTCGAAGTCAGGAGCTCCGAGTAGTCTGTCGTTAGTTCGACACCCGGATAAACTCGGCCTGCGCGTTGGAGTGCGTCTGAATTCTTGTCGCAGATTGTAGCAAGTTGACAATTTTCGAGACTTTGCAAATTCCTGACTACATTCGGACCCCAGTAGCCGTAACCGATGACACCGACACGAACGAGATTAGACGGACTTTGGTGCGCATAGGATTTCAACCTCTTGGAAATCTCCGGCGCAGCCGTTCGTGGAAATCCATAGCGAACGGGATCTGTTTGGGTTGCCATTAAGCTCTCTCCAGGAAAATAGGTACTGCTGTTTGCCTCGATGTTCTAGAAATTGCTCTAATCGTCAGCTCTCGGCGTGAAAGGTGAAAACCCGATTGCACCGCCAAAGCCATTCAGTAGGCGCCTGCACCGAAAAGCACAGCCGTCGGCGTTTGCAAAAGGATCTTGACATCCAGCCAAAGCGACCACGTTTTCGCATAATGCAGATCCATGCGTACCATGTCGTCGAACTTGACCCTGCTCCGGCCGTTCACTTGCCACAGCCCCGTGATCCCCGGCTTAGACTCAAGCACGCGACGCCGATGCCAGATCTGGTAATCTTCCAACTCGTAGGGGATCGGAGGCCGCGGCCCGACAAGAGACATATCTCCCCTTAGTACATTCATGAATTGAGGTAGTTCGTCCAAGCTGCTTCTTCGCAGGAACTTCCCTACGCGGGTAATACGCGGGTCGCTTTGAATTTTGTAAACTGCATTTTGGGTATGGCTGGCTCGGGCCGCATCTGCTTCCCCGGCGATGTACTGCTTGACATACTCACGGTGAATGCGCGCATCGCTGCCGCACTCCATGGATCTAAATTTCAAGAATGTGAACCGCGAGCCGTACCTGCCCACCCTCTCTTGCTTAAACAGGAGTGGTCCTTTCGAAGTGAGCTTGATGGCCAGGCAGATAAACAGAAACAGCGGAGAGAAAAGGATTAGGGCTGCTAAGCTTCCTACAATATCCATGGACCTCTTTACGAAACGAGAGAATTTCCTCTTCTCATCTCTCTCGAGCAAGTCCGGATAAAGCTCCGCGCTCGCCGGCTGGCCGAGGCCGGATTTGTCCCCCTCCTCCGGGAAGAAGTGGAACGAGATGTGCATTTTTTCAAGCTGTTCCGGACTCAACCTGGACCGCAACGAGGCGGTCACTTTGGCGGACGTCAAGCTCTCCAACGCCTTTCGGTTCCCTTCGCGGATCTCCGTGAAGATGACCCCAAGCATGGCGCCCTCTCGATACCACCCGGCAAGGTCCGTCTCTCTCGTGGACCTGGAGAGAGCCGCTACTATTTCGGAGAGCGCTCTTTCCTTATGATTCGTCTGGAGTATGCTCCTTACGTGCACTAGCATTAACAGAAAGCATCTGCCAGAACGTTCCGCTCTCTTCCGTTCCCAGCAGAAAACCCTCCGGAACACGTCCTCAGCAAGGACCTCATGCCGGCGCCGGTTCGAAGAAATCCGCAGTCTAAAAGCGAACTTGGGAAGGCTCGCAGAATTAAACATTTCTCTCATGTCGGGGCAAGTCAAGGAAAATCGGATTCATCGAAGAGTTGACGATCGTGGCAAGGGTTTTCCTCATTTCAAGGGATTCAGGGGAAGCCGAATCTTTTGGCCCGCATCCAGATGGTCGGGGTTTCTCAATTCCGGATTGAGCTTTTGGATTTGTGACAGGACGCCGTCGTCGTAGTGTCCCAAAGTTGATACACAGAGGTCGCGCAACGTGTCTTTAGGTTGGACCACATAAATGAAAAAACTCAACGAATTCTCACTGGCACCATGTTGCAACAACTCGTATGGCTGCTGGTCGGCAGTTAAATCTTCCACGCGTTGCGCAGACCGGGTCTCGGAGCCAGCAATCGCTGAAGTAGTTTGGCTATCCTGGTAGACCGCCGCTGAAGGTCGAGGCGTCCCTGCCATGCTACGAACCCCAAAGTAGATCACGAAACCGCTGCAGACGAGGGAAAGAACCGACATTTGAAAGTCCCGCCGTCTGACGAGATTGCCTGTGATCCAGGCGTAGAAAGACCGCAAAGACTGCCGCAGACTGGAAGTAGCCCTGGGTACCGTCTGGTGATGTAGAGTCGGGGGTGCCGGAGCACAGGGCTCCAACGATAGGTCCAAAGCAGCCTGCCGCACGATTTCGGAAGTAATTTGCTTCTGCTGCGTGGCGCAACCCAATGACAGTGCATTGAAGCAAAGATTGTTTATGAGCCGTGGTATTCCCCGGCTGCGCTCCGCGATAAGCCCGAGAGCCCCAGGAGTGAACAATTCAGTACCGCTGTATCCCGCTACTTGCAGCCGATGATTGATGTAGCGAACTACTTCGGCGGCCGGCAGGGCGTCCAATCGCGCCTGGATAGAAATCCGTTGACGTAATTGAGCCATACCCGGTCGCGACAATCGCTGTGCTAGTTCAGGCTGCCCGGCGAGAACAATCTGGAGAAGTTTCTTCTCTGCCGACTCAAAGTCTGATAGCAAACGCACTGTCTCCAGGACGGTGTCAGTTAAATTCTGAGCTTCGTCGATGAAGACTACGACGGATCTTCCGGCGAGCGTCTCGCGAAATAAGAATTCGTTAAGCTCGGAGTGCATCCGCACAAAATCTTCGCCACCGCTGTTGAGACCTAAGTCGTTCATCAAGTAGCGGATAAACTCCCGGGAATCGCATTGAGTTTGGAACAGAAAGGCGCTATTGACATGACCCCTCCAGCGCTGCAGGAGTTGGAATAGTAGCGTGGTCTTGCCCATCCCCGGTTCCGCGACAAGAGAAAGAAAACCACGATGCTCTTCAATCCCATAGAACAAGGAAGCTAGAGCCTCGCGGTGCCCGGGGCTCAGGTAAAGGTAGCGCGGGTCCGGGGTCACTCCAAACGGCTGCTCATGCAGCTGATAGAAATCGAGAAGCATTGGTTCTATTTTGCCATTCCCTGGGAATGACCCAGCTAGAGGGCTACACAGGAACGATTCGACTTCTTCCGTCTTGCTTGGCACAGGACGTTCTTCCGTCTCAACCATCCTATCTGGACCGGGATCAATTCGGATTGGCTGGGATTGCCGTTGATAGGTCGAGCCGCGCCTCAATCGCAGCAGGCCTTGCCGGATGCACGCCACTTATCCAACTGCGATCAATTTCCACTGCGACCGAGCGCTGTAGCAGGCTTACGGATAGAACAAGCTTCATTCCGGACTTGATTCTGACAATGATTCCGGTCATTCCGCGCAGGGGTCCCTCTTCAATTCGCGCTACGTGGCCGACCTGCAGGTACGGCCAAGGCATCGTCGCAAGACCATTCTTTACGACACGCTGAATGGCAGCGATCTCTTCCTCCTCGACTGGAATGGGTGTTTTGCCGGTACCGACGATCTGGATTACCCCTGGCGTCATCAGAACGGGCAAGCGGTTGCACGGGTCCATGCGGCAGAAGAGATACCCAGGGAACAGCGGTACTTCGACTTCCTTTATGCGATCGGACCAGTGACGAGTGTATTTGCTGACGGGCAAGAGGCACTCATAACCGGCGTTTTCCAGCAGCAAAGTCGCACTCTTCTCTCTACCAGTTCTGGCCATGACCGCGAACCATGGCCACTGTTGATTGCGAATACGCATAATGACTCCGCTTGAGAAGCTACCGCCATAAGAGCCCCAAAACTTTTCGGGCCCTTGTGTGGCGCAGGCTTGGGCTCCCCAACAACTCATTGCCAACTGGGACCAACGTTCCTGTCAGGGGAGTCCCGCCCGTGCCCAACCGTAGCGTGAGCGCAACCCCTTAACAATCCGGTCTAAACCTTAAATAGCGCAGCGGATTATTCCCGAAGCAAATGTGAGATTGTTTTTCGTCGTCTTCCCTGGACGTCGGGCGAGTTGGGGGGGCCTCTTGAAAGATGCCCTCCTTGGGGTACGTAGAGCTACTGACCGGGGCAAACGTGGTTTTCGCATGTAGCGGCTCGCCCCACCTCAATTACGATTCGCCACGAACATCCCGACACGATAACCCTCGGGTATTCCCCTTACTCCATTTCCATAATTCCACTGATTGCCTCCCCGGCAAGGGGCTGACTATTCTTGGGCGAACCCGGCGCACTCATGAAGAAAACGGTGGACATCCCTTCGACTCGGCGCCATGCTCTTTGATACTCCAGCTTATTTCCTGTTCCTAATACCAGTCGTGCTGCTGTACTGGCGTCTCAGTCATCGCGCCCAAAACATTTTCCTCCTGCTCGCTAGCTACTTTTTCTACGGCTGGTGGGACTGGCGTTTCCTCGCGCTCATGATTGGCAGCACCAGCGTGGGTTTT
>Ga0210400_10000574_pt1 | contig 40513 bp, 32 predicted proteins | sample IncBWH26MmetaG_FD_155456 | JGI IMG/M metagenome (GOLD analysis project Ga0210400, IMG submission 155456) | Forest soil microbial communities from Barre Woods Harvard Forest LTER site, Petersham, Massachusetts, United States - Inc-BW-H-26-M | ecosystem: Environmental > Terrestrial > Soil >... | reverse complement strand
TAGGGCCCCACGGCGATCTGTTACGGGAGTTCCCTTATGTGGGACCACCTCATCAAAGCCGCGTGACGAAAGCGCCGATGAAAACCAAATGATAAGGAGACAACCAACATGAAAGATCACAATTTCGCAGCAACAAAAAATACTCAGATACGTGTGACCAAGCGCTCGCCCGACTATTGGCGAGTCACGTTTGACCACCCGCCGCTCAACATCTTCGGTCCGGAGATGCTTCCGCAAGTGAACGAGGTCATCACGGCACTCGAAACTGACGAGCAGGTTAAGGTGGTGGTTTTTGATAGTGCCGTTGAAGGTTTCTTTCTGATTCATTTGGATTTTCTTGCAAACCTTGACGATTTGGCGCATCTTCCTCCTGGACCCACAGGGTTGCATCCATGGCCCGAGATGCTGGTGCGCCTGAGCCGTGCACCTGTCGTATCGATAGCGTCGATTCGCGGGCGGGCGACTGGTATGGGAAGTGAGCTTGCCCTTGCCTGCGACATGCGTTTTGCCAGTCGCGAAAAAGCCATCTTGTCGCAGTTTGAAGTTGGCGCCGGCCTGGTGCCTGGCGGTGGTCCCATGGCGCAACTGACGCGTCTCATGGGAAGAGGGCGCGCCCTGGAAGTGATTTTGAGCGCAGACGACATCCCCGGCGACCTGGCCGAGCTGTATGGCTACGTGAATCGGTCGCTGCCGGATGCTGACCTTGACGGATTTGTCGATGCGCTTGCCAGCAGAATCGCCTCCTTCGACAAACGGACAATCATGGATACTCGGCGCCTTGTCAACATCGCGAGTTGGCCGTCTGATATCGAAATCGAATCCGGGTGGAACGCGTGCGTTGCTTCGATGGCACGACCAGCCACACAGGACCGGATCAAGGAGTTGATTGGGCGAGGCTTTTGCAAACCCGGCGATGCAGAAAACCGCCTGGGAGATTTCGTTGGACAGCATGGGCGCTGAGCACCTTGACAGCGCAGCGAAGCTGCTGGAGCGAGATCAATGAATACGGGTTCGAAAGACAAACTCTTAGGCATCGATAGTTCTCGTCCCGCCAATGCCGAGCAGCGGTTAAGACAACTAGGCATCAAGCTTCCAACGCCGCCTGAGCCATTCGGCATCTACGCGGAAGCGGTGCAGACGGGCAACCTGCTCTTTCTCACCGGAATGCTTCCCACGGTAGGCCGCGAAGCGAAATTCATCGGGCGGATCGGCGCGGAACTCGACGTCCAAACCGGACGCCAGGCCGCTTACCTGGCAGCGCTCAACGCCCTCGCTGTCGCACGGCAGCATTTGGGATCGCTGGATCAAGTTACCCGGATCGTCCGGCTCGGGGTGTTGGTGGCCACTTCGGGAGATGTCCGGGAGCAGCCGAAAATCGCTGACGGCGCTTCAGAGTTGCTGCAGGACGTCTTTGGCAAAGACAAGAATCCTTCTCGACTCGTCTACGGCGTTGCAAGCCTTCCCCTCGGTACCCCCGTCGAGCTGGAGTTGATTCTTGAGGTATCCACGTAATGCCTCCCCGCTGGAATGAGAATTCCTGAAATCGCAGGGCCCCTCATTCAGTGGAGCGCCGCCAGCCGTGAAAACCAAAGTCTTAAATAAGGAGAAAACGAAATGTCAAATATCACCGGCAAAGTTGTAGTAATCACTGGAGCGAGCAGCGGCATTGGGGAAAGCACCGCGAAGCTGCTCGCACAACAAGGAGCAAGAGTTGTACTGGGAGCGCGGCGTTCGAACCGGATCGACGCCGTGGTTCAGGAGATCTCAGCCACCGGCGGCAAGGCCATCGGATTTGCCACCGATGTGACGAAGCGCGCAGAAGTGGAAGCGCTCATTCAACGGGCGGTCGGCGGTTTCGGCCGCGTCGATGTGCTCATCAACAACGCCGGTATCATGCCCATCGCACCGATCGAAGCCCTTAAGGTAGAGGAGTGGGACCGGCAGATTGACGTCAATATCAAAGGGCTTCTATATGGGGTTGCCGCTGCCCTGCCACACATGCAGAAGCAAAAGAGCGGCCACATCATCAACATCACTTCCGTTTTCGGGATCAAAGTGTTCGCTCCGGGTGGAACGGTTTATTGCGCGACCAAGGCCGCGGGCCGCGCCTTGACTGAAGGGCTGCGGATGGAACTACATTCCCAAAATATCCGTTGCACAATGATCTCGCCAGGCGCTGTTGCTACGGAGCTCGCCGAGAGCAGCTCGGACGAGGCAACCAGAAAGAATCTGCGCGAGTTTATGAAAATGGCTATTTCTGCCAACTCGATCGCCCGCGCCATCGCTTACGCCATCGAGCAACCAGCCGACGTGGAAATCGACGAGATCGTCGTCCGGCCCACGGCGCAGGACTTCTAACGCCGAGGTAGACTACGCACCTTTTCTTGAAAGTTTCTCGTGTGGTGCTGATGGTTTCCATGATGATCGCAATACTGCAACCGCCGGCCCCCGCCCAGGGAAAGGAACGTCCCGTGAAACACGCGACTTTTTATCGCACGATACAGGTAGATGGACTTTCCATCTTTTACAGAGAGGCCGGGCCGAAAGACGCGCCAACGCTATTGCTGTTGCACGGGCTTCCTTCCTCATCCCGGATGTTCGAGCCCCTGTTCTCCCGGCTTTCCGATCGCTATCACCTGGTAGCGCCCGACTATCCGGGCTTTGGCCACAGCGACTGGCCGGATCCGAAAACATTCGCGTACACGTTCGATCACTACGCCGAGATCATCAATCACTTCACGGAGGCGCTGGGGCTATCGGGTTACACGCTCTACATGCAAGATTACGGCGGCCCCGTCGGCTTTCGGATGGCCGCAGCGCATCCCGACCGGATCGAGGCTCTAATCGTTCAGGACGCCGTTTCGCACAACGAAGGGCTGGGGACGAATTGGAAGCCGCGGCGGGCCTACTGGGCCGATCGCGCTGCCAACGAAAGTACGCTTCGCACAAATCTGCTGTCGCTGGCGACGACGCGGACGCGCCATGTCGGGAATGATCCCGATGTGGAACGCTATGACCCGGATCTCTGGACCGATGAATTCGCTTTTCTCAATCAGCCCGCACAAGCAGACATTCAAAGCGATCTTTTCTACGACTACCGAACCAACGTCGAGGCCTACCCCAGATGGCAGGCGTGGTTGCGCGAAAGGCAACCGCGGCTGCTGGTGATTTGGGGCAAGTATGACCTCTCCTTCGAACTCTCGGAGCCGGAAGCCTATCGCCGGGATGTACCGAACGCTGAGGTTGACGTTCTCGACGCAGGACACTTCGCTCTTGACACCAAAGCGGATGAAATTGCGGCGCTTGTAGATCGGTTCATGAAGGCGCAGAAATGAGTACTATCAGTCGCGAAGCATCGGCAGGTTTGCGGTCGAAAAGGGGGCAAGAGATTATGGGTAAAAGACTCGCACTATTGGCAATTCGCGTGTTGGTGTCGGTGAACCTTTTGTATGCCGCCATCTTTCTCAAGTTTGCAGGGGTGCCAGACTCGGTGACCCTGTTCAACCAGATGTCGCAAGCGGTCCACGGGTTGATATCTCAGCCGGTATTCCGGCTAGGGTCAGGGGCGTTCGAGACGGTGATAGCGGTTCTGCTCCTGATCCCGAAGACAGCTAAATTGGGAGCAAGATTGATTGTTGTGTGGATGACGCCCGTAATTCTCAGTCACATTTTCGTGTTGGGATATGGCCCGTTCTTTGTCGATGCTCTCATGGTGATGATGCTGGCGGTCATTTACCTCTCGCTAACACGCAGGCTCTCCCGTTGGGGCGAACGCGAAAGTATGGGGACGATGAGCGGAGCCACAAGATCCCGCTAAAGTGCCCTCAGCGCAGGTTCAAATTGTCGATGGCGGCCCTCTCGCTCGAAACGGCGGCCAATGAGATCGCCGCACGAGTACGTGAATCTAAGGATATGCCGAAGGAATCAATCCGCGGAGGAGAAATCATGGCAACAGCAACGACGCCTGCACGCCCCCCGTTCCCGCCGTTCACACGTGACAGTGCGATGCAAAAGGTGCGCCTCGCCGAAGATGGTTTGAATACTCGCGATCCTTTAAAAGTAGCTCTGGCATACACGATCGATTCACGATGGAGAAATCGATCGGAATTCATCAACGGACGAAACGAAATCATTGCTTTTCTGTCTCGCAAGTGGCAAGGAGCGGGACTATAGGCTCATTAAGGAAATGTGGGCGTTTACCGGGAACCGGATCGTCGTACGCTTCGCTTACGAGTGGCAAGACGAATCCGATCACTGGTATCGCTCCTACGGCAATGAGAACTGGGAATTCAATAGTGATGGGCTTATAGCGTCGCGATTTGCATCCATCAACGGCCTTCCCATTTTGGCTTCAGATCGCAAGTACTACTGGCCGCCCGGGCGCCGTCCTGACGAACATCCAGGTTTGAGTGATCTCGGCTTCTAGCCATCTTCTCGAGCGGAGCCGCCTGACGCGATTTTAGCGGAGAGTCCTCAAGTTCCCGACGGATGTTTGTAGCGATTCTTGTTGATGTTGAGCGATCGAATCTTTGATTCCAGGGTGGAGCGCGCGATCCCTAGCTTGTGGCGCACCCCAGCGACGTCGTTAGCGGATGATCGCGTACCTGTTCCTCCCCAAGAATTCCCGGCCGACGGGTTGCGTTTCAATCGACGGAGATTGTTTTCGACGCCGATGCCCGCCCGAACGTACCAGGCGTCTTTGGGATAGGAAACCGCTGCTCGCGCAAACACGATGAGGGCTGTTGCCGCGTTCAGCAATGTTCTCATACCCATTCCTCGGCCGAGATGGGGCCGCGCGCCTCACCTCGGGTTCACGAGTTTATTTTCAATTCTCAAACGCTATTTCGCCGCCGGCAGCGCGAAGACGACATAGCCTGAGGGTAGCTTCGCCGATTCCGGATCCGCTGGTTCCACCGGGCCTCTGCCTCCTCGTCCTGGCGATCCCGGGCCGATCACCGTGATCACCAGGTACTCGCGTCCATTGACCACGTAGATCGATGGGCAACCGAGGGAACTCCCCGCGATCCGGTGTTCCCAGACAACCTTACCGGTGTCCTCATCATAGGCGTGCACCTTGTTGTCGCCCCCGACCAGGAACACCAAACCTGTGGAGCTCACGACGATACCATTGCGAATCCCTCGCGCGCCGGTGTTGTGAATCCCTTGCGCGGCCATGGCCAGATCGTCGCCCGCCGGAATCTGCCATTTGATAGTGCCTTTGTTCAGGTCGTATGCGGTGATTGTGGACCACGGTGGCTTGACGGCATTTGGTGAGAGGCCGTATCCGCTGTTGTAGCGCACGTCCGGGACATCCAGCCCGTCGGGGTAGGGGACCGTGCCCCCATTGCCCCCGTAACTGGCGCGGGATTCCTCCGACCTCATCACTGCTGGCGTCAGCGCGAGAGGTGCTGGGCCCGACTCCACAACCGGCCCTCCCAACCACGTTAAGTGTGGCGTTTCGACGTTGAGTGTCGCGCCACCCCTGCCTCTTCCACCGCCACCACCGGGAGCATCGCCCTGCGGATTCCCGAGAAATGCGATCAAGGAGTCGATTTCCGCCCGCGTTAGATTGGTAGCAAACGCCGGCATGAACCCCTTACCACCTTCGATCACGCTCCTGATCGCGTCGTTCGCGAGTTTTGCCGTGACGCCCGTCAGCGCAGGTCCGGATCCCCCTTGCAGATCCGGCCCGTGGCAGGACTGGCACTGCTGTGCGTATATCGTTCTCCCCGGAGCGGGCGCATTGTTTCCCCCACGGCCCCGTCCGTAGCCGAAGGTCGCGCTTCCGGCACGGTTTCCGGGCACCGATTTCTCCAGCTTCAATAGCGCCGGGCCGTTGATTCCCAGCACGAACACCATACCGTTAGTCGGATCGGCGGCCGTGACACCCCAGTTGGCGCCGCCCGGATTGCCCGGCATCTGCACAGTCCCTCGCAAAGAAGGTGGAGTGAAGTTGCCGTCGTTGCGCGAACTCTGAATCTGATCGCGAATCACCGCGCGCTCCTCCGTTGAAAGGTACGGGTTGATGTCGTCAAGATCGAAGTTCATCTTTACGAAGGGAGGCGGCGCAGTTGGAATGGGCTGCGTCGGCGACGAGTATTCGCCGGGGACGTCCGTCTGCGGAACCGCCTTTTCGGGCATCGGCCAGACCGGCTTGCCGGTTACGCGGTCGAATACGTAAAGGTATCCGTCCTTGCCGGCCTGAGCGACCACGTCGATGCTCTTGCCGTTCTGTTTGATCGTGGTCAGCTGTGGCGCGGCGGCTGCATCGTAATCCCACAGATCGTGATGAATCATTTGAAAGTGCCAGAGACGCTTACCGGTGCGGGCGTCCAGCGCCAGCAGGCAATCGCCGAACAGGTTGTCACCCTTGCGATCAGCTCCATAGAAATCGTAAGTCGGAGAGCCAAGAGGAAAGTAAGCGATGCCGCGCTTTTCGTCGACCGACATATCGGCCCACGTGTTGTTGCCGCCGACGTATTTCCAGGCATCCTTCGGAAAGGTTTCGTAGCCGAACTCGCCCGGGTGAGGCACGGTATGGAACTGCCAGACAAGTTTTCCGGTGATCACGTCAAAAGCGCGCAAATCGCCGGGCGGTGAAACATACCCTTCGCCGGGAGCCGATCCGAGAATGACCAGATTTTCGAAAATCTTTCCGGGACTGTTGGATTGAACCTTGCCGATCAGCTTGGGATCGCGCCCCAGACCGACGCGCAGGTTGACGGCGCCATTCTCGCCGAAACTCATAATCAACTTTCCGGTTTGGGCATCCACTTCCTGCAGATAGCTGTTAGTCGAAAAGATCAGCCTTCGATCCTTCCGGTCTTTGCTTTCCCAGTAATTGATGCCGCGCGGATTCATGCCGGCCAGATTCTCATGAATCCAGATCTCTTTGCCGGTTGTGGCATCCAGCGCGATGAGCGCACTGCGGCCGATCACGTACATCATGTTGTCCACAATCACCGGATTGAAGCCGGTCTGGCCATAAGGATAGGACCACGCAACCTCCAGTCGGCCAATGTTGGCTTTGGTAATCTGCTTCAGCTCCACATAATGGCTGTTGGTGGGGCCTCCGCCATAATCGGGCCATGATAAATTCGGCGACTTGTTCTGCGCGAAAATGGCGGGGATTCCAACACAGAGAGCGAGAGCCAGCGTGCGTTGGACGAAACGGGTATGCATCCTCATAGTCCTTTCCTGACGGGTCCTTTCAGCTGAGCCCGGCGCAGGGATAGCATCAAACAAAACCCAGCCGATCTCGGGAGTTCCGAAATCGGCTGGAGGTGTTCTTCGACTCTGATTCATCGGCTACAGGAAACCGGCTGCTTGGCCGGCTTGCGAAAACTAGAAGTAGAACTTCAATGCAACCTGCCCGATGCGGTGTCCGATCTTGCTGTTCACTATACCGAACAAAGAGTTGGTTTGCAGTCCCGCGGAATTGAAGACCAGGTTGAGATTCGGATCGCCGGCGGTGAACGTGGAGTTCGGGTGATTCAGGAAATTGAATCCTTCCGCGCGGAACTGCACACTCTTGCTCTCGGAAATGCGGAAGGTCTTGAACACCGATAGGTCCGTATTGAAGAATCCGGGACCGAAAGCTTCCGGTTCCATGATGGGGCCATTGTTGCCGGCCGTGGGCAACCCAAAGCACTTGGAGTTGAGGTACTGGTTCGTGCCGAGACCCTTGGTCGGGTCGCAAGTGAGAATCGGCATCGCCTGCACGTTCGGGGTGCCCGTGATGTTAATGCTGGTCTGCTTGTTCGGCAGCGTCGCCAGGAGGTTGAAGTTGTTCCCGCTGCTGTTGAACTGCAACATCGCGCCGGTCTGCATCTGAACCACGCCGGAAATGTTCCAGTCGTTGGCGAGCAAGCCGGCCCAGCGGTTCGCGGCGAGCTTTCCGAACGAGTAGGAGTAGGCCGCGTTAAAGATATTGCGGCGATCGAAGTTCAGAGGGCCGTAATTGTTGCCCGGAGTGAACGGGTCGATGATGGTGGATGCCAGACCCAGCACCTTCGAGTACGTATAGTTGGCGGTCCAGAAATAATGCGTACCCCGGTGATTGGCGTTCAGCTGAAGCGCATTGTAGTTGGAATAGCTGTCAAACTCCGTGACCACGATATCGGAGTAGTTCGGATAGGGCCGGAAAGGATACTGGCTCGCCGTGGGCGTGGCCAGCATCGCGCCGTAGGGAACGGCATTCACGTTATGCAGAACGCTTTCCGTAAGGTGGCGCGCCATCGTACCCACGTAAGCCGCCTCGAAGAAGATGTTCTTCGGTAGCTTCTGCGAGATGGTGAAATTGTAGGTCCACGTCATCGAGAGCTGAGAAGAGTTCTGGTCGGCCAATCCGGAGTAGGCCAGCTGATAGCTGCTGAACGACGGAACGGGATACTTCCCGCCGTCGATCGCCGCGAGCGTGCTTCCCTGAGTCGTGAAGGTCGACAGAGTGGATGTAAACGAACCCGTCGGAGTCGCTTCGGCGACGCCGCCGCCGCCTGTCGAGCCGCGGTAACGGTACATTCCGATACCGCCGCGGATCACAGTTTTGCCGTTCCCGAAAACATCGAACGCCTCGCCAAAGCGCGGCACGAAGAAAATCGGCCGCGTGGGATAACCGGAGTTCGCCAGGTTGTGATTGTTCGCGTAGTACTGGATTCCGGGCAGGATTGCTGTGGTGCTGTTGGTCCAGGCTGACGGAACCCATACCGCGTGACCGAGGTTGTAGCGATCATTGGCCTCGGGATCGTGCTGGAACCGCATGCCAATTTCCAATTGCAGATGGCGGTTCACCTTCCAGCTGTCCTGAACGAAGAACTCGTTTTCCCAGCTCGAATTGCGTCCGACGTTGTTGAAGTTGTTCTGGCTGTAGTTAGAAACACGTCCAGTCAGCAGGTCGGCATAAACATTGCCCGTGCCGGTTGGGTTCGTGGGCGACTCCGTGATGGTGCCGTTGGCCGCGCCGCCTCCCGGTTGAAAATTCGCATACCACTCAAGGTAGTAGCCAGCCTTGAACGTGTGTGTCTGCCAGACCTTCACGATATTGTCAGACATGCTGGCGAGAGGCTTGTTGGCGAAGAGAGTGCCGCCGCCGGCTTGAAAACCGCCATTGTTGCTGATCAGGGAAATGCCGGTATTCACGTTCGGGATCTGGGTGTTGCCACTGTTATAGAAACCCACATACGGGTAGCCCGCAGTCGCCTTAGTGACCGCTTGCGGATTCTCAAACGTGTTGGGGAACCCGATGTAGGTATAGGCCATGACGAACTCATTGGTCAGGCTCGGACTGAAAACGTGCGTCAGGTCGCCCGCGATCGATTCGGAGTGATTGCGTCCTACGACTGGGGAAGGATACGGCACCTGGTTCGAGCCTTGGCCCCATAGCTGGATCGGAAAGTTCTGGACTTCCTGCTGATGGTAGTAACGCACGAAGAGCTTGGTGTTGTCGCTGACGGAATAATCGATGCGCTCCACCTGCTGCCATCCGTTTTGGGGGAACGTGACCTGGAGAACGTAATTGAATCCAGTGTTGGTCAGCGGATTTGCGTTGGGCGCGGGGAAAAGCTTCGTCAACGCAAGACCGCCTTTATCGAACAGGTTGGGATCAATCCTGCCGCCGGGATATAGGGTGGTGTTGACCGGCTGCGGATTTCCCGCCGTGGTGGGGGCTCCAGGTGTGGTCAGACTCGGGTTAATTTCGGCGATCGAAGCCAGGCTGAAGTCGCCCTGCAGCATTCGCGCCGTGGGAACCGTGGCGTTCACCGGCGCCGAAGTCAGGTGTTGGGAAAAATACTCGAACCCGGTGAAGAAGAATAGTTTGTTGCGGTCTCGGTTGAAACCAGAGTGCGGGATAAGTACGGGTCCCCCGATGTTCGCTCCCGGGAAGAAATACTTGTTCTGAGCACGCGACAGACCCGCCCGGTTGTTGAGCCAGTCGTTGGCGTTCAGGTCCGGATTTCGCAGTGACGCATACAGCTCTCCGTGGAACGTCGAGCCACCTGCCTTGGTAATCGTGCTGACCACGACGGGTCCTTTGGCGTTGTCGGCCGAGAACGCGTTCTGCAGCACGCGCGCTTCCTGAATCATCTCGGGATTCGGATTCACCGGCGTAGCGCAGTTGCAGCCGGGATCGGTCACATGCGCGCCATCCGAGACCACTTCCATCGACGACGTCGGCGTGCCCGAGGCCGCGAAATACCCCACTGCACTCTGACGCCCTGCGTTTCCGTTGCCGTTGATCCCCATCGCGGAGCCATCGTAACCGGGATAATTCGTGACGCCGTTGCCGGTTTGCGCAAAACCAGGCATCAGCTTAATCAACTCCGCCGCGCTTCGTCCCACCGTCGCGATGTTTTGCAGCGCCGCTGTATCCAGCACATTGGTCTTGTCGCCGCTGTCGACGGTATTGACGGATTCGGCCGACGCATTGACCTCCACGGTTTGGGTCGCCGAACCGATTTGCAGCGCGGCGTCCGCCACCACGCGCTCCGAGCTGTTGACCACGATGCCTTTTCGGACGAACCGCTGAAATCCGGTGGCTTCGACGTTCAGCGCATAGGTGCCTGCCGGAACGGCGGCAAAGGTGTAATACCCGGCGGTATTGGTTACGGTCTTGCGCACGTCGCCCGAAAGCTCGTTCGACAAGGAGACTGGCGCGTTGGGAACCACGGATCCCGATGCGTCGGTCACCGTGCCGGTCATGGTGGCGGTGATGTTTTGTGCGTACCCAAGGTTCATAGTCCCGAGCACAACCGCAAGACTCAGGCTTATGATCTGGAGCAAAGAGCTGACATGGTTCATAGCGATGCGTAGACTAGGCATCTGTGGCTTCCTCATGGCTAACCTCACCCTGAAACGTTCTGAAAAGCTCGACCCAAACCCATACGGTGACCGATCACCGTTTGTGAATGTTTGCTGAATGAACTTATCAGGCATTGAGGTCAAAGTCAAGAACCTGTTTAACAGGCTGGCAATTCTCTGCCCGGACAAGTGGATAACTATTTGCGAATGAACACAATACGGTCATGAGCTACCGGAACTCGCCTTCGTCTCCCGAGATCATTGTGATCATCGATGCCGGTTTCTGTGATAAAAGTACTACTGGAAAAAGGAGGCCAAACGAATGGCACAGGGCGCTGAATCGAGCCGACGTGAATTCCTAAAGACTACGGGTTCGCGCGTGGGAGCTGCGGTAGCAGCGGCCGGACTCGTCACGAGCGCGGCGACGGCTTCCATCGAACCATTGAAGGTCGGGGTTTTCGGACTCGACTATTCGTTTTGGAGCATCTGGGCCGACTTGCTGAGCCCTAAAGGTAAGCGCGTCGGGACCAGCCTTCTGCGGTTGCGGCCTACGTTGGTTTGGGACAAAGACATCAAGAAAGCGCGCGACTTCGCCAAGACATGGGAGTGCGAGGTCGTCGAACGGTCTGACGGGATGATCGGAAAAGTGGACGCGGTACTGAACGGCGAACTCACTAACGTTCCCTGGCAGCACCTTCTGCTGCGGCCTTATATTCAGGCCGGGGTCCCCTGCTTTCTGCAGCGTCACTGGTCGGACACGCTGGTGCACCTCGACCAAATGCTGGACCTCTCTGCAAAGCACGGCGCTCCCCTGATGGCGACGGTGCCTTTTGAACATTACGGCGAAGCGGATGTGGCCGTGGCCCAGTTGAAGACCGCCGGCCAGATCCAGGGCGCGTTCGCCGCGGCGCACTCGACGGACGAACCACACTTCCACCTTCCGCATCTCATGATGAAGATCCTGGGGTATGACGTGGAATCGGTGAGCATGAACACGGACGATGTCCGGAAAGTCGGGTATCTCAATGTCGATTACGTTTATCCCGGAACCGACAAGCGGCGTCCGTTTGTGTTGTCGATGCAGGGGTGCGGCCCCGACGTTTTCCGGTTCACCATCGTCGGCCAGCAGGCAACCGTAGATGCCAGAATGCCGGCCGCGGCCGACTACTTCGCACGGTTCTTCGGACAGTTGCTGGATATCCAGAGGACCTTCGAGAAGCGTGCGTTGTACCAGCCGCTGGACGTGATCCGAAAAAAATTCCAATGTGTTCAGGCCGCGTACTATTCGCGTCTCGAACGCAACGGCGCTCCTGTGAAGATTGGCTCAGTCCCCGCAGACTGGCCGATCCCGGCGTGGAGCCCTGGCGCCTGGGACGCCTCGGATTTCCGCGCCTAGTCCCGGTTCTCCGACCGACGTGCTCCGTCTTTGAGGCGCGACAGTTATGGAGCGCGTTGGCGTGGTCGATGAAATCACTGAAAAAAGTCTCGTAGCGTGTGGCGCACGCACTCGTGCGTGCCGTGTCGAGACTCGTCTCGACACCTGTTCGCTGCCGACGTAGCGTCGACAGGATTGTCGACGCGGCACGCACGAGTGCGCGCCACACTCCCGTGCTATTTGCGGTTATAGACCTGTTTGAAGGTTTTCTCCACCGCCGGCGCGTCGCGCGTGGTGGTCACCGTTAGGACTTTTCCATCCGGCGATAGCGACCACACTTCTTTGATCTTCAGCGTCACATTTCCGGGCATCCCGCCATAAGGCCTGGTGGTGTTTACCACCAGCGCGTCACCCTCCAAAGAGGCCGTGCTGGCGACTGTCTGCATTCCGGTTTCGGTGGTGCTGCTGGTGGGCTTGCCGTCAAATGTGAACTTGTGTACGGCGCCCTGAAGATCGGTGATCTGCACACTCGAAGAAGTCTGCTGGACAACCATCACGGGTTCAGGAGCCATGTTGGCGCCAGGCCCGCCGCGGCCGCCTCTTCCCCCGCCCCTGCCTTGAGGCGCCCTGGTGAGCCAAAGTGCATCCGGAGCGGGATCGCTCTTAGTGTTATCCCGCGTCCACGATCCGCTGAAGTCGGCTGCCATCGCCACCAGCGGCAACCCGAAAAGTGCTGTCAGGATTTGTCGTGTCATATGGGTTCCTGATCAAGCCGCGGACGATTGCGCCATTGACCCGTAGATTTCGACTCCGACCTTCTTTGCAACCGCGCGGATGTTGAGCTGAGCTTGCCGATACTCTTCCGGCGAGCTTAGAAATTCCACCAGCATATTGCGGGGCCGCTTCAACCGGCTCAATCGCACCAGGAATGTTTCATAGTCCATCATGCCGGTGCCGTTCATCGCCCAGTTGAGGCCGGGCAGCATTTCGTTCCACACCAGATCCTTGGCGTGAACGTAACTGATCTGCTCGCCAAGCAAATCGAAATTGAGGTTGATGAGTTCCGTCATGCGGAACACGTTGCCGGGATGGACCTGGTTGGTCACATCGAGGCCGGTCATGATGCGGTCGTCGCCCACGTCCTCACGGATGCGAGCATGGGACCAGGCGCTATTCACGCTTTCCGAAATCACGTCCTCGAGCGGAATCTCGATTTTGATACCAGCCGTGTCCTTGCAAATGCGTTTGAGCGCGTTGACGGAGCGGGTCCAGCCCTCCTTGGTCCAGTTGTGCGGATGCGCCGTGTTGCGATTGGGGTACAAACTACCCGCGTGCGTGAGAACGAGCACGCAATCCATTGCTGCCGCTGCATGAATCGCGTCGACGATATGCCTTTGCCACCGGTCGGCATCGGGATCGGGCGCAATGATGTTGCCGGCGCAATGAATGCCATAAAAAACGACATCATGCTCTTTCAGTTGCGCTTTAATCTCTCGCACCTCGCTGTCCGGCAGTTTTCGACTGAGCCACTCGGCGGACGCTGCCTCACAGGCGGACCATCCACCAGCCCGCATCGACTTAAACAAGGCGCCGTAGTCCGTCCCCTCTCGATTAGTGATGTGCGGGGAACTGAGGCGGATGTGCGATGTTCCCGGCGTGAGGTCCCTCTTGACGTTCGCGGGCGGGCTCCACTGATTCAGGAAATCCTGGCCCCAGACATCGGGCAATTCGGCCCGTCCCGTTTTTTTGGTCGCCTGAGCGAATGCCGATCGGGACGTGGAGCTGACAGCGAGTCCCGCTGTCAGAGCTCCCGTAAAGAGTTTGCGTCGAGAAACATTTTTGGACATTGATCGAAACCTCGGTTGTAAGCCGGTCTGAAAATTCGTCCAGACCGCCTTTTTTATCAGCATCAGTATATCCTGTTATACAGGTTTGCGCGAATCATTTTGGCGCCCGTACCGTGAAGCCGGCTTTGGCGACGGTATTCTCCCACGCGAGTTGGAGTTCGCCCCTGGTGCCTTCGGATTTGCTGAGAGTCATCTTGTAGCGCTCGATCGTTTTGGGTGGCTGGCTCAATTCCATCGGCACGCGGCCGAGATCCTGCTGCTGGTGGTACTCGAGACCCGACTGGCCGGTTTGTTTGTTGATGATGAGGAGCCACTGCTGTGGCTCGGGCCAGACGAAAAGAGAGTAGTCGCCTTTAGGAACGACCAAGCCGTTGAATTCCAGATCCGCCGTGGTGTGAAGCAGCGTAGCGTCGTTGGCGCCGGCGCGCCAAACCTGTCGATACGGCACGAGCCCTCCGAAGATGACGCGCTTGCGGATCGAAGGGGAGCTGTATTTGATGGTGATTTTCTGGCCCGCGATGGTGACCGACGTCTGTGCAGGCGGGCTGAGGGGCGGCGGCTGCGCGGGTTTAAAGCCCCCGGGCGGCGCGTCTGCAACTTGCCCCGCACCCGTGTGGCACATTAGAGTGCCCGCGATCGCGACCACTTTGTACAAATACTTCATACCGCACGATCAGTTGTACACGGCCTTCTCGCCGGCGACGTTCAGACGGATGCGATACACTCCCGTGACCGCGGTAATGTAAAGCGTCTTGCCGTCGTCTCCCCAGTTGCAATTGGACGGCGGCTCCGGCACTCTGATTGTCCCCAGGTGCTTTCCATCGGGAGCGATGACCCAGATACCGCCGGGCCCGGCAGCGTAAATGTTGCCGAGCGAATCCACCTTCATCCCATCCGGCACGTCTTGCTCGGGCGCCGAAGAAGCATCGAGTAGAACGCGCCCGTTGGCGACCTGCCCGTTTTCCGCGACGTCGTACCGCATCCACAGCCGCTTATCGGAAACTGAGATGTACAGCGTCTTGAAATCGGGTGAGAACGCAATTCCATTGGGTGTTGTCAGGTCCTTAACTACAGGTTCCAGTTTGCCCTTGCTGAAGCGGAACACGCCGTTGAACTTGAGTTCTTTCGCAGGATCCGCGTCCATTTTCGGCAGCCCGAAAGGCGGATCGGTGAAGTACAGAGCGCCATCGGGCATGTACACCACGTCGTTCGGACTGTTCAAGCGCTTGCCTTCGAAGCGATCCACCAGCATCGTGACCTTCTTGTCACCGGAGATCGTCACGATGCGGCGATTGCCGTGCTGGCACAGCGTCACAGTATTATCCGGCCCCGCAGCCTGCCCGTTCGGACCGATGTAAGCGCCCGCCGGCGCATCGCTCTTGTCGTAGCCCCCGGGCTTGAGGACTTCGGTGACCTTGCCATCCGGACCCCACTGGTATGCAATGTTGCCCACCAGATCGCTGAACCATAAAACTCCCGACGGCCGCCACAGCGCGCCTTCGACGAACTTGAACCCGCCGGCGATCTTTTCCACTTTGGCGTCGGCAGCGATCAGCGAATCGAGCGCGGGATCGAGTCGCGTAATGCTGCTCGCAACCGGCGTCGGGGCCTTTGTGGAGGGCGAGTCTGAAGAGGATTTGGAACAGCTTGCCGCGCACAGCGATAAGGCGACAGCAACTGTCCTCAGAATGGCGTTAGATCTCATGGCAACGCGTGTTATGCTAGCAGAACCTGTAAAACAGGTCAAGGACTGGAAGAGAATGACAATACCAAAGACTGTGCCGGTTTTGGCGCTCGGAATTGCTCTGGGTTTCGCAGGCGGACTGTTCATGTCCGGCCTGCCGGTGCGCGGCCAGGTGAAATCTCCAACGCCGAAGGAGCCGGTCGCGACCGCCGACGAATTCAACTCGCATGTGATCCATTATCCCGATCTGCCCATGACGGAGCTGGTGAAAGGCTCCAACTCCCGGCTGATCGCCGGCGAGCAATCGATGATCAGCTTCCTGACCATGGACAAGCATTCCTACTTCGCCCCGCACCAGCATCGACAGGAACAAATCATGATCGTACTGGACGGCAGTTGCGACGAAATCATCGAAGGGAAGCTCTATAGGGTCAAGAAGGGCGACGTGGTTATTCTGCCTCCAAACATCGTGCACGGCGCCTACATCCACGACGAAGATGTCCACGTGATCGATGTTTTCGGCGAAGTTCGCAGCGACTACCTGCTGAAGATGGAGCACACGATGGCCGACATGAATAAAAAGAAGTAGCAGCGATCTCTCTGTCTTCAGATATAGTCGCCTGAAGTTGACCCGACGGACATCGGACGGAAGCTTCGATCCATCGGCGGCGATTCGCTAGATCTCCCTTCTCCCCAAGAGTCGTACCCCCGTTTTGGGGATTGCCAGCTGGCGGAATTCGGTCCACACTGAGCCAATGTCGTTCAGAAAGGAGACCGAAAATGACACCGAAAGTTGCACGACAGGCGAGCAGCGATAAGATCGCTATTCGTCCGTTTCATGTGAATGTTCCGGAAGCGGAACTTGCCGAATTGCGCAGGCGCATCAACGCGACAAAGTGGCCTGAACGAGAAACGGTTACAGATGCGACCCAGGGAGTACAGCTCGCGACGATGCAGGCGCTGGCCCGCTATTGGGCGACCGAGTATGACTGGCGCAAAATCGAGGCGAAACTGAATGCGTTGCCGCAATTCCTGACCGAGATCGACGGGCTCGACATTCATTTCATTCACGTCCGTTCGAAACAGGAAAATGCGCTGCCGCTGATCGTGACGCACGGATGGCCAGGCTCGATCACCGAGCAGATGAAAATCATCGATCCGCTGACCAATCCCACCGCGCACGGCGGAAATGCATCCGACGCGTTCGATGTCGTCATTCCCTCGATGCCAGGCTACGGTTTTTCCGGCAGGCCGGCCACGACCGGGTGGGATCCCGCCCACATCGCGCGCGCTTGGACCGTGCTGATGAAACGCCTCGGCTATACGAAATTCCTGGCGCAGGGTGGCGATTGGGGTGCAGTCATCACCGAGCTGATGGGCGTGCAGGCGCCGCCTGAATTGCTAGGCATCCACACCAACATGGCGAACGTGATTCCACTCGATATTGACAAGCTGATCTTTTCCGGCGCGCCGGCGCCGGCGAACCTCTCGACCGACGAGAAGCTCGCTTACGACCGGCTCAGCATCGTCTATGCGAAGGGCATCGGCTACGCCTACCAGATGGGTTTGCGGCCACAGACGCTGTACGGAATCGCGGACTCACCCGTCGGCCTGGCGGCTTATTTCCTGGATCACGACGCCCTCAGTTACGAAATGATCGCACGTGTTTTCGCCGGTGTGACCGAAGGCCTGACGCGCGACGACGTCCTCGACAACATCACGCTCACGTGGTTGACGAATACGGCGCTCTCAGGGGCCCGTCTCTATTGGGAGAACAAGGGCGCGTCGTTCTTCGCCGTCAAAGGCGTCGTGGTCCCGACCGCCGTTAGCGTCTTCCCTGACGAGCTCTTTCCCGCACCAAAGAGTTGGGCGGAGCTCGCGTATCCCAAACTGATCCATTACAACAAGCTCCCCAAGGGCGGGCACTTCGCGGCCTGGGAACAGCCGCAGCTATTTTCAGAAGAAGTTCGCGCGGGCTTCAGACCACTGCGCAAATAGCGGAGTTGAGGAATTCGTTCCGTAGGCCCACCGTATTGTGATTCGCTCGAAAGGCGGGCTACGCCTCCTTCGGTCATCGTCGACTCTCTGTATTGAGCGAAGATTGCGATCGAACAGCCCGGAACTGCGCCGGTAGTCACATCCGACAGTCGGAGGTGGACATTACAGGCTGTCGGATTTTCGAACTTCAGCGCCGTTCCGTGATGCTGTGATATCGTCCTACGGCGAGGCCGGTGAATCGTTCGGTTTTGCCGTTCGGGCCCGGCCACCGCACTTCGACCCAGTCCGCTGACTCCGCCGCGCCAAGGCCCAGGATCACTCGCGGATCATGAGACGAGAGATAACTGCCTCCTCCCGTCTTTTGAATGCTCCGGCGTCTGCCTCCGGTCTGCCAGGTTATGGTGGAGCCGATCGCGTCGCGATTGCTGTGTGTGCCTTCCAGTTGCAATCCGATCCAGTGGTTACCTTGCCCAGACACGTTGCGCAATAACACCGGCGCGCCGCCGTTGACTCCCACCAGCACGCCGAGCCGCCCGTCGTTCATGAAGTCGCCCGCCGCGAGGCCCCGCGCGGACAAGGGCCGCCCGAAAACAGGACCCGCCTCCGCAAAGTCCACGTGATGCAGCCGGCCTTTCTGATTGCGGAACAGTAGCATCCGCTCGCGATACTGTACGCCCGGCGCGGTGCTCTCCACCATGTCGTCGGGATGTCCATTCGCCAGGATCAAATCCACTGCGCCGTCGTTATCGAAATCGAAGTACTTCACTCCCCAGCCGCTGAGCAGCCGCGTCGCCTGCGCAACTCCGTGCTCGAATGCCGTGTCGGTGAACGTCTCATCGTGATTGTTGCGGTAAACCGAAAACTTCTCCTGGTCGATATTGGAGACGAATAAATCCTGCCATCCATCGCTGTCCAGATCCGCCGAGTCGACCCCCATTCCCGAGCGGGCACGCCCGTCGCTGCTGAACGCCACACCCGCCGCGAGCCCGACTTCTTCCCAACGGACGCCGCCCTTGCCATCCGGCCCGCGATTCATGAACAGATAGTTCGGATCCGTATCATTGGCGACGAACAGGTCCAATCGCCCGTCGTTGTTGATATCGGCGGCGATCACGCCCAGCGCCTTGCCGCGCGTCTTGCCGACCTCGCCTGTTTTTCCAACTTCGGTGAAGGTGCCGTCGCCGTTGTTGTGAAACAGGAGACTGGCCGTGGGCGGAAACAGCTTGGGAACGCAATAGAAATTCCGGCCGAGCTGATTGTTTCCGCAAGATTGACGCTCGCCGGTTCCATAGGCGACGTAACTGCCGATGAAAAGGTCCAGCTTTCCGTCGTTGTCGTAATCGAACCAGGCAGCTCCGGTGGTCCAGCCGGAAAGCGGCAAACCGGCGGATTTGGTTATGTCCGTGAAGGTGCCGTCGCCGTTGTTGCGATAGAGAATCGTGCGGCCATAGCCGGTGATCAGCAGATCCGGATAGCCGTCGTTGTTGTAATCTCCCACGGCGACGCCCATCCCGAAGGAACCGCCTCCGACGCCGGCTTTATCCGTCACATCGGTGAACGTACCGTCGCGATTGTTTCGGTACAGCGCATTCCGCACGGGCTTCGACGGAGTCCACAAATCGCTCGGCCCGCTATTGACCAGATAGATGTCCATCCATCCGTCGTTTTCGTAATCGAGAAATGCGCAGCCGGGTCCCATGGTTTCCGGCAGCCAGCGATGTGGCGACATCGCATTTTCGTGAATCCACGTGATCCCGCTTTTCGACGCCGGGATTTCTTCGAACAGCGGCCCGGGAGCCGCAGCTCCGGCGATGCTTCCTGCAAATCCGGCGAGAAACCGTCTGCGATTCATCGTCGTCACCGGTACGGCTCGCCCGCGCGAGCGATACGGATTTTGTGATCGCTGAACTCGAAGTGCAATCCCGGGATCTCGATCTTCGGCATATGGCAGGAGACGCAGTTGGCTTTCGCCACCGAGCAGGTCCGTACTCCGCGCTCAGCTTGGTTGTGACAGGCCTGGCATTTCGAATCGTAGAACGCGCCATCGCGACGAGTCTCATTGTGCGGATCGTGGCAGGCGGTGCACGCGATCCGTCGATCCACCGCGTCATAGCATTTGCTTTCCGCGAGCCGGTAAGGCTGAAAACGCACATTGAGCACCGAATGCGGCCCGTTTGCCGCGATGTCTTCCCAGGTTCGATGGCACTTGCCGCACAACTGCGAAATTTCCTCGCTTGAGGATCGAGAGAGTTTGGGCATGGGCGTCGCCGTCTTCCGGTTGAGGAGAGTGCTCTCATGTTCCGCTGCCCCCGCATGGCAATGGAGACATTGCACGCCCGGCTGCGGGCTTTCCATGCCGGTCGAATGACACCCGAAACAGCGGCGCAATTCCGCCGGGTCCACTTTCCGTCCCGCGGCTTCGTCCAAAGTGCGGCGCGGACGGTCTCGATGTCCCGGTGTCAGATCGAGACCGTGAATCGCCGAATACCAGCTCACCGTTGACTCGTAATAGTCGCTGCCAAGCCGGTAAAGAAATGTTCGCCCCATCTGGCCGTTCCCGAATTCCCAGAGCACGGGGGCCTCGATGTGCCGCTCGCCATCCGTTGCGGAATAGACGTTCTGTCCGGACTCTTTGCGAATCGCGATCGAATACAGGCCGTCTTTGAAGTTGGCCTCAGGAATTTCACCGCTGCCTTTGCGCAGCGCATGCGCCATGGGTGTTTTCGCGAAGGATTCCGTTTCCTTGGCGTGGCACTGTTCACAGGAAATCGCGAGCGCCATGGCCATCAGCAGCAACATTCACTTATTCCGTTTCGATTGTTTTGCCTGGGCCTCTGCCGCCAGTTTCCTCACGACCTCACGTTCGCGATCGCCGTCTTCTTTGCGCTTCAGTTTGTAGTAGGCCGATGCAAGGGTCACGTGCGCCTCTGAGAAATCGGGCGCTTCGGCCACAATCTTTTCCAGTTCCCTGCGGCTCTCTTCGGTGCGTCCCGCCGCCAAATATACCACCGCGATTTGATAGCGCACCGCCGCGTCTCCGGGCCGCAGGCTGAGACTGCGCGCCAGCAGGGTGCGCGCTTCCTCCAGCCGGTTGTCTTGACGGGCGAGAATCGCCATCTGAAATACCGCGGTGAAGTTGTTGGGATCCAACTCCGCTGCTTTGCGGAACGCCGCTCCGGCCGCATCCGCCTGGTTGAGCCCGACCAGCGACTGCCCCAGCATCGAATACGCTTCAGGCAGCGACGGATTCATGGCCGCCGCCTTCTCGAACTCCTCTTTGGCGCTGGTATAGTCCAGCGCATTCAGCTTGGCTTCTCCCAACATCAGGTGAGCTTCCGCGGAATCGCCGCCGCGCAGAATCCGATCGATCATCCTGGCGCCGGCATCGGTCTGTCCATCGCGAATCATCGCCATCCCGAGCAGGTACGCCAGCCCCTTATCGTCCTGCGCGTTGCTCTCGAGGGGCTGAAGAATCGCGATCGCCTCACGATTCTTCCCCAAGTTCAAATCGCACGAGGCAAGAAGCAGCGTCACCTGATGGCCGGCATCGGGTATCGACGCCACCTCAGGCAGGACTTTTTCAAATATCACCGCAGCCTCAGCGAATCGGCCGCCTTTGTAGAGCGCCAGACCGAGATTGATGCGGATCCGCGGATTCGCCGGTTGAATTCGCAGCGCCTTCTCGTACTGGACGATAGCATCGCCGTAGCGCCCCTCATGCGATAAAGCAGCGCCGTAGTTCGCGATCGCGTCCAGCGAATTCGGGAATTGCTTCAGATACTTCTCGTACAGCGGAATGGCGCCGGCAACATCACCCGCCTGGTGCCGCGTGAGGGCTTCACGAAGCTCCGAGTCCTGGCCTGCCGCCGCGGCGAGGCAAAAACTAAGAACCACGACCTTTCTGAAAATGTTGCCGTGCGAGGTCAATGCCAATACTCTACCGCTACTTTGTCGACCAATTGGTAGTGGGTCAGTTTCCGAGATGCGCGCTTTTCATTCATGTGCCGCGCAACGTCCTAGAGCCCCATGCGTCAGCTTGGGGCTAGCCTGGGCATAACGATAGCCCCAAGCTGACGCATGGGGCTGAACCGCGGCACGATTGCAAACTGACCCAACACCCAAACCGGAGCCTTACAGGCCGCGCGACGCAGCCAGCACCGCACGCTTGTTCGAGCCGTTGTCCACAATCACAATCTGGCCGTTTTCGAGATGCACATCGTCCACTTTCCCGAAGCCTTCCGGCACGCGGCTGTAGAACACAATGAAATGCGATTCGATTTTGGATTTCGCGGGCAGCCATCGGAAAGTCGGCGTACCGAACAGCGGTCCTGCGTTCAACACGTCCCGGCGCGAGATATCGTAAGGCTGCGTTCCAAACTCGAGTCCTCTGACCAGGCCGTTCACAGAGGGAAAATTTCCCCAGTGCTGTATCCACGGATAGTCTTCCCTTCGAAACAGGTAACCGTAGACGAGCCTGTGTTCCGTGTTGAGGGCGGTCACCCACTCCAGCCGCCGCGAAGGATCCATCAGCGTTGCCGCATGATCGGTGTAGTGCGGGTTATCCGGAATGATGCTCATATCTACTTTGGAGCCGTCCAGCCCTTCGGCCATTGGCCACGTAAAATCCTTGCCTGGGACCAGACGGCGCTGGTTTCCGCCGCGGCCCGCTCCGGCGGCGCCGCCTCCGCGTCCCTGCTGTTGGTTGGCGGTGTAATCCCGGTTCTGCGACCGCGACCCCGAAAGTGCGACGGTAGTCTTGCCGGGCGCGACAAACGGAGCCGATACAGTAGCGTGCTCGGCCCAGTTGACCGGCCGATCGAATCCCAGCAGGTTTTCGAGCTGGCTGTCGACGTAGAGCACGCTCTCGCCCGGAACCATTCGGAAGATGCGCGTGAAAACTTCCTGGACGATGGGAAGGGTTGCGCGCATCGTGACTGCCCCCGGTTCGTTCGTCACCGCGAAGTGAGACCCATGCGCTTCGCCATGCTGGGGCAATCCGGCGGTCCGCTCGTCCGGGGAAGGCTGCCCGAATCCATCCACGCAAGGGAAGTGCCCGAAGATTCCGTTGAATTGCGCGGGACCTCGCCCAGCCTCGCGGCCGAGCCGAATGGGATTCCACAGCGGGCTAAGTTTTTGTGGATCGTCCGTCAGTGCGATATTGGCGAGCACGCTCCCGTGTGGCAATACGGTCACATCGAGCTTGCCGTTGCTCAGGACAATTGCCTCCTGACCTTCGAACTGCTCGGTGCGAGGACTGGTTTGGCTCCAGATCAGGGACGCGCCGGCAACCGCCAGAAGTGCGCCGAGAATCCGGATCGATTTTTTGCCAACTTCCCAATAATCAAGTTCTTGCGACTTCGATGCGGCAAAATCGACGAGCCGGAAGGGGGTCCGCCATACCCAGAGTGCGGAAAATTCGCAAATCGCGTCTGGCAGCGTCCTGGGGGCCGGCAAACGAGTTTTCTTCAAAAAGGATTGTGTTCCGCACGGTGAATTCACGTTGACGAGTATAAAGGGCCTCGATTGACCTGTCAAACAGGTATCTGATACGTCCCCACAATCTGGGTTATAATCTTACCTGTGAAAGCAGTCACTTCACGAGATGTCGGAGGCCTATCAGATCAGGTCGCCCAGTATGTTGTCGAACACATCCGCGAATCGGGACTTGCCGCCGGCGACAAAGTGCCGTCGGAGCTGCGGACCAGCGCGCATTTGCAGATCAGCCGCGGAATTGTCCGCGAGGCCTATCGCTCCCTTCGCGCCGCCGGAATTCTGGAAATTGCGAACGGCTCCGCGCCCCGCGTTGGCCAGCTCAGCAACAAGGCACTGGTACAAATCCTGGAACACGGCCTGTCCACCCAGCAGGCCAGCATCGAGCATATCCTCGATCTGCGCAGCGCGATTGAAATTCGTGCCGCCGAACTGGCCGCCGCCAACCGGCAGACGGAGCACATCACTGCACTGGAGTCCGAAACCGCCGGCTTCGACGAAGCGAAGCGCGACGTCGATCATTGGGTTGAGGCGGATGTCCGTTTCCACAGTATCATCGGCGACGCTTCGGGCAACCCGTTCTTCAGGATTCTCTCCGCCGCGTTGCGCGAATCCCTGGCGATGTCCATGCGCACTGGTTTCGATCAGAGACGCTCGCCGCGGGAAATCGATCAGATGGTGGCCACTCACCGCCGTGTGGCGAAAGCGATTATCACCGGAGATCGTGCGGGCGCGAAAAAACACATGATCAAGCACTTTGCCGAAGCGCGCAAGGCAATCCTGGGCGCGCGCGGCGCCAAGCGAGTCTGAGAACACTGCGCCGCCGGACTACTTTCGCACATACCCATTGATTGCGCTCCGCTTTCCGCCTTGCCTGTGAGCTTCTTCCGACATTTCGTGCACACCGCACGCGTCCACCCAGCGATTGTAGAAATTGAACAGCGCGCAGACGGTGATCGCGTAATAGACGGCTTCGTCGGTCCAGCCCGCGTCGTGCAGAGGATTCATGTCAGCGGCGGTAATCTCCATCGAATGATGATTCACCTGAGCGACGAATCTAAACAGAGCTTTTTCCTTGTCGCTGAGCGGAGAGATCTCGAAATCTTGAAGGACGCTGTGGACCAGCGCCTCATCGCCCAACAATTCCGCCGCGACCGCGGCGTGCGACTTCACTCAAAACGGACACCGATTTTGGCTCGACGTCCAGGCGGCAATCAGCTCGCGAAACCCGGGACTGAGCGGAGACTCGCCACGCATGATTTCCTGCGTGAATCGCGACAGATGATCGGTTGCATGCGGCCGGAACGCGAAAAGATGCCAGATCTGCGGATACTCCGCGCCTGACGCTTTCATCGATTCGAGCGCGTCGCGAAATGGGCCTGACTGGGGATTCTCTTCGACTTCCTTTAGAAAAATCGGTTGCATGCGTTCATTGTTCCTTAATCGTGAGTCTCTGGCTGGCCTTGATATTGCCGAGAATCTGGTGGGCGCCGCTGGGCCAGTGGATGTCGAGTGAAGCGGTCGTGTCGGCACCGAGCCCGAACGTCAGCGCCAGATCGCTCGCTGAGCAATACGATGATCCGCTATGCACGGTCTGCATCTGCGTCCCTCCGGTGCTGGTTACCCGGACCACCGCGCCAATCCCGTCACGGTTGCTCTTCGAGCCTTCCAGCCGCACCTGCAGCCAGTGATTCCGATTGCCGCCGTCATTGCGATAAAGATATGCAGGTCCGTTGTTGGTGGTGATCAGGATATCGAGATCGCCGTCACGATCGAAGTCGCCGTAAGCCGCTCCGCGCGCAACCATCGCGCGCGTGAATGTCTGCACGGGCTCGAATTTTCCCTTGCCCGCGTTCCGAAACAATAACGGCAATTGTTGATAGCTCACTTTCGGCTGCACGCGAGCGATCTCCTCTTCGATGTGGCCATTGGCCGCGAAAAGATCAGGGTAGCCATCCAGGTCGTAATCGAAGAAAAACAGACCGAAGGTCAGGCTAAGCAGGCTTGCGCGGCCGATCGCTGAGCGCGGCGCTTCGTCCACGAACAATCCGTTGCCCTCATTGTGATACAGCCCGATCATCTGATTGGCGAAATTTCCGACGGCAAGGTGTATCCGGCCGGAGCGGTCGTGATCGGCCGCATCGACGCCCATGGCTCCGCGCGCGACCCCGTCTTCTCCGAATGCGACGCCCGCGGCGAGCCCTTCTTCCTGAAACCGCCCGTTCTTGAGATTCCGATACAGTTTGTTCGGCTGCGTATCATTCGCGACGAAAAGATCCGGCCAGCCGTCGCCGTTGTAATCGAGCACGGCAACACCCAACGATTTGCTGGTCGAATCCGCGAGCCCGGCTTCCCGGGTGACATCTTCGAATTTTCCGCTGCCCAGGTTGCGATACAGCTTCGACGAGGTTCCTTTGTAGGATTCCGGCGTGCAGTAAGATTTTGTCGAACCGTCGAGCGAACACCACACATCGCCCTGCGGGGACCACTGGACGTAATTCGCGACGAAAAGATCGAGTTTGCCGTCGTTATCGAAATCCAGCCACGCGGCGCTCGAGGCGAAAGCCGAGTTGGCGATGCCCGCCTCGCGCGTTACGTCCTTGAAGCGCCCCCCGCCTTCGTTGTGGAACAGATGATCGCCGCCCAGGGCGGTGATGTAAACGTCCTCGCGGCCGTCGTTGTCATAATCGCCGATGGTCACTCCCATGCCGTAGATCTCGATATCCAGGCCGCTGCCTCGCGTGATGTCGGTAAACGTTCCGTCGTGATTATTCCTGTACAGCGCCGCTGTGGTGCGGCGTCCGCGCGGCGTAAAATCCTTTCCATTGACCAGCAGCACGTCGAGCCAGCCGTCGCCGTCTGCATCGAAGAATGCGCAACCCGAACCCATGGTCTCCGGAAGCCATTTCTTTCCGGATCGCCCAGCGTTATGCGTGAAGTGGATTCCCGCCGCCGCGGTCACGTCCGTAAACCGGACCGGATCAGATGCCTCTGCGGCGAGCCGCAGTTGAAACGGGCCAGGCTGCGGGGCGAACCACGGGAGCAGCGCGAACAGGCTCAGAAACGTGATCGTGAATCGGCTGGCGTTCATTATTGTCCTCGGGGCTGAGCAGACGCGGCTTCTGAGTGAGCGCTTGTGAAGACTCGTCGGCCTTGAATCGCCGAAAGAGTTGTTCTTCCCGCACTGCATTTTCCATCTGCCCGAGCCCGCGATAACACAGCATCAGATTATAGTGGGCCTGCAGATCTTCAGGATCGACGGCGAGCGCTTCCTGGAACATCCGGATTGCGTCGGCATAGCGGCGCTGCAAAAACAAAATGCGTCCCGCCTGATCCACCACCACGCGATCGCGCGGATACTGGCGCCGCGCCTCTGACAGACTCGCGAGCGCGGCATCGTAATCACCGGCGGTTTTCTGAATCATGGCGAGGAAAAATTCCGCGCGAGCGAGCTTCGGTGATAACGCCAGCGCCTTTTCTACATATGGACGCGCGGCTTCCGTTTCGCCTTCCTGAATCAGCGCGCGGCCGACATTCAGCCAGCCATCGGCGTAGGCGGGCTCGGCCTCGGTGACGCGCTGGAACGCGTATTCGGCGCCCTTGAGATCGCCCTGGAGCAGCATGCCGATTCCCCAGTCGTTCCATCGCTCGCGATCCTGTGGGCGAATCACCGCTTTCCACTGCGGCTCGCCGATTGCGACGGTCGCGGTCGCGGTGGCAAGAGTGACGATCGGCAACGTCGGGAGCTTCGCAGGATCGGCCTCGTATTCGCGATTGTCGAAGGCCACGCCTGCGAGCCCCGGCTTCGCGGACCCGAATGAAAACTTCGTGTATGCGTAAGAAAACTTCCGATAGTTCAGCCGGGCTTCGAGCGTCACCGGTCCCACCGCATCGCGTGGGATGGCTAATTGATAATGCACCGTATCCGCCGCGCCCGGCGGAATCAGCCGCACATAAAGCACGCTGCGGGCCTGCCAGGCATTGCGCTTATTGATCGGATTGCCCTGTTCGTCGAGAAGATAGGAGCGATAGAAATGCGCGCCGTTGTCGACCGGCCCGCGACCGTCGTCAGCAACGCGACCGCTCCAGGCGAGCATGCGACCGCTGGCGTCACGCGCACGGAACTCGAGCCATACATCGAAGCTGTCGACAGTGCCTGCCGGGAAAAAGTGCCCGATCTTGCGTGTGCGAACGACAGCATCCACGCGCACGGTGCTTCCCGGGGCGAACGCGACGCCCGGCGCGTCGAGCGGCGCGGCGATCTTCCCAACTTCGCGAATCGCGACCGGTCCGGACTGCTCGGCTTCCTCACCGACGGCGAATGTAGAGGCGAGCGCCGGAGCAGCGCCCGCCCTGCGGCGCATTCCTACCGGCCCGTTAGACCCGCCATCCACGGGACTCGCCGCAAACAAGTCGACCGTGATGAAGCCGGACTTGAGAAACTCTTCGGTCGCGTGTTCCTGCTCCTGGTCGTGATTCACCGTCGCCACCGCCGTATTCGCGGCTGCGAATCGATGCGAGTGAACCATCCCCTTGCGATTCCCCACGTCGTGCGATGCGACCAGCGGCATGTGGCAATCGCTGCACGCCAACGATTTCTCCGGATAGTAAAACGACCGCGCGCCCTGTCCTGACACGCCGCTGGCCTGCCAGTTGTCGTAGTCGTCGAATCCGCGAAGCCAGCGATAGTGATTCACAGGCTCATCCAGGTGCACTTTGTGGCACGCTGAGCAGAATTCAGCAGAATCCGCGCGCATGAAGGTTTTCATGAAGGTGCGGCGATGCGGCTCCGGATTCAGATACGTGACGAATTGTTCGAGCCGCTGTACCGTTCGGTTGCGGCTCGCCGCCAACCGATGCAGCGGCGGATACATAATTTCGAAATCGCCGTTGCCCATCGAGCTGTACACATGCGTGATCGAATGGCACGATACGCAGCCGAGCCCGTTCTGCGCTTCCGGCGTATCCACCTGTTCCTTGATCGGACGCTCGAAGCGCCCGTTGAAGAACACCGCGTGATCGTGGCAGCCGGCACACCACTTGCTGCCCTGCACGCCACTCAGTTCCTGCATATGCAGGATGGTTGCGCGGTAGAACTGATTATTGAACGACGCGAAGTGGTGCATCGAGCTTTTCCATTGCTCGTAAATCTCCTTGTGACACTCGCCGCACTGCGCCGATTCCATGAAAAAATCCGATGGGATCACGTTTGAAGGCGCTTGAGCGCCGCCCCCCACATTGGTCCGTGCCGATGACGGCCAAAATGGCGACCGCGGTCCTTCACCTTCCTGCGTCATCGCCATTGGCGGAGTTTTCGGATTCCGGATTCGTTCCCCGGGGAGCCCGAATCTCAAGCCGGCCGCGGCGATCGTCACCAGCGCAAGCGCCGCCGTCCACCGCGGTTTCAAAATCGCAATCCCGATCACGGCCAGAACAATGTGCGCCCAGAGAATCGAAAAATGATCGCGAGTGGCGCCCGCGAAGAGCAGATAGATTCCGAGCATCGCCGCCGCGAGGAGTGGGAGCATCAGGCTGCGTCGCGCCGTCCTGGCCACTGCGATCAGAGCCGCCGCGCCCACCGCCCCCAGCAACGGATGCAGCACGATGTTTGCGATCGAAAATAGATTCGCGGCCGGCAATGCGGCGATGTAGGCTGCATTCGCAATTAGCAGAACCAGCAGCCAAAAGATCACCTGGCGCCCTCCAATGGCCGGATCAAGCGCAAAGCGGGTCGCGTGTTGTAGCGCCGCAAATATTCCTGATGCTCTGTGTCGCGAGGGAAATGCTCGGAGGCCGGATACGGATACCGGCTCATTGCGTGAAAGGGCAGAGGCTCGACGGTGGCTGAGAACGCGGTATTCGGATCGCGATCCTTGGCCCATCCATCCACCTTCAAAAGAAAATCGCGAGTCCAATTCGGCGGGAGAGAAGGAAGCGATGACGCTGCGAATAACAGCCGCAACTCATCACCCGATCCCATGATCACCACCTGGTCGTCGATGCTCGTGAGCAGTTCGCGCACGTCACCGTAGCGGGTGTACATTCCGGCGGTCGGATTCCAGAACGAAGTCAGCTCGACGCGATCGTAGATAAAGGTATCGGGCTGCTTGCGCTCCGGATCGATGCGCGTTTGCGAGAATCCCCGGAAGTGCAGATCGGCGGAGCGAAGCTCGACTGGCGTCATCCGCGCCTCCGCCGGGCCCGCGTTCTCGCTCAGGAAAATTTCGTCCCAATACACGCACAGGTCGGTCGCGATGCGCAGCTTGCGGCTCGCAGAAATGAAGCGCAACGGAACCGCGATCGTTTTGGGCTTGCCCGCCGGCATTCCCATGTCTTCGTTCACCGTCAGCCATCGGCCGGCTTCATCCTGCATCTGCAGATACGGCATGACCAGCCCGCCCTTTCGCTCCTGCGCTGCGGCGCGGAAGGTGCTGCCATCCGGCCAATCGACCCATCCATTGGCGAGCAGCACCGCGTCGCCGGAAGGAGCCGCGCTGCCGAAGTCCAGTTCCAGCGTGTGAAGCTGCGCGACCCCCAGTTCCGTCCGGGGAAACTGGTCCGGATAGCGCTGGTCGCGCGCGCGAAGGCGATCGAGAACATCGCGACCCTGATCGTCGCGCGCCGATTGCGGATAGATGCGGCGCGCCGTTTCATATAAACGAAATTCAGGATACGGCGGTCCTTTAAATTTTTCGTTGGTGAAGATTTCCTTCCGCGAAGGGTGGTCCAGCGCGAAGAGCTGCACCTGGTCGAGATACGAAACTTCGCTCAGCTCTTCCGTGATCCGGATCTCGTAATGGCCGTCCGCGGCCGCGAGCGCTGCGGCCGGGATCTGCACATATTCGTCGTGATCGACCGGAAAATAGGTACCCTCGCCATCGCTCGCGCCCAGCGGGGCGACGCCGAGGACGTCGGTGATGAACTCGAATCCGCGGCCATCGAACGTCCAGATCATCGGGCAGGATCCCGAGAGCCGCTGCTTCTCTTCGTAGTTGTAGCCGCGATTGGCGACCTGATTGACTTCGTTCTGAATCAGCCCGTTCGGCCACGTGATGCGGACTACATCCACGGTTCGATTGGCGCCCAGCTCGAACAGCAGTGGCAGGCCATCGTAGATTTTCTTCCAGTAGCCGGAACCAGCCTTGACCTCGACCTCCGCATCCTGCGCGAGCTTGAGATTTTTCACACCTGTAAGCTGAACGCGAATCCAACGTATGCCCCCCGCCGCGCGATTCAATTTAAGATGGATGTTGCCGTCGGCCGTGATCTCCGCCTGGTCGAGCCGTCCATCGTTATCAAAATCGGCCCGCACCGTGGCAGCTTCCGCCGAGCCGGCGTATCTTTCCGCGACATAACGCCCGCCAAGCTGATCGCGATAGAGCACGGGATTCCGATCCTGATAGTTCACGACGAGATCAAACGCCTTGCTGTCAGGAATGAGGCGCAGCTTGAACGCACCTCGGGGAAGTCCTGCCGCAAACGGAAAATCCGCAGTCCGCTCCTCGAATCCCGCCTTCCCCTGATTGCGCATCAGAGCAGGGCGCTCGCCGAGCAAAACGAGATCGAGATCGTAATCATGGTCGTAATCAATCCACACAGCCCGCTCAAATCTCCGCTTCGGAAGCGCCGCATCGATCCGCGCAAAGCGACCCTTGAGATTCCGGTAGAGCAGTGGACCGGCTTCGGTAAGGACAGATAGATCCATCAGCCCGTCATTATCGAAATCGCCTGGAGCGACGAAGATCGCGCCTTTGATTTCGTCCAGCCCGGAATCGCGAGCAAGCTCCGTTCCTCTCCGATAGAGATGGACGCCGCGCGCGGACCAGACCAGAAGATCCGCGCGACCGGCGCCGCTTGCGTCGATGGCGACCAGACCCGCAGCTCCCTCCTCGATCACGCGGTCGCTCCACGCTTGTTTCACGACCTCCGGCAACGCAGAAGGATGCGGAGGATCATAAATTTCGGCAAAGCCGCACCACTCGACATCTTCCGGAATCGCGGCGCCTTCAGATTGCTTCTTGAGATCCTGAAACACAGCTAGCTCGCGTGCCGCGTGGTCAGCCTGGCCTGACTGGCGATACGCGTTGTAAAGCTGAAAATGAGCCGCGGCCAGGCGCGAATCAAGTTCGGCAGCTCGCTTAAACTGCGCGATCGCGTCTTCGGTCCGCCCCGCTGCGCGATACAACGTGCCCAGCTGATAATGGCCGATCGGCTCATCCGGCGCGATGATCACCAGCCGCTCGAACTGGACCTGTGCTTTCTCCGGCTGGCTCGTCTGCTTGTAGTAAATTCCGAGATTAAACCACGTGTGCGGCAACGACGGATCGCGCCGTTGCACTTGTTCGAGTAGCGCCGCCCCCTCCTCACTGCGACCGCCTCGCAGCTGCGCGAGCGCGTAGTTCAGCTTATCGGGAATCGAATCCGGTGCGAGATCGAGAATTTTTTTGAACTCCGCGATGGCCTCGCGATGGGTGGTGGGGTTTTCGTAAAACGCCCTGCCCAGATTGCGATGGCGTTGCAGCTCTTCATTCGAAGCCGCGGGCGCCGAGCGAATCCAAACCAGCAGGATCGCCGGCAACGAAACCACCGCAACTGCAATCGGGCGGCTTATTCTCATCCGAATCGATCTACATTATCCCATTGCCGGGCGGACCTGTCGTACAGGTGAAGCCAAAAACGGAACACGCCCTGCGCTGCCCGCAGTGCGAATCGCCAACAGCCGGTCGGCAGCTGTGCGCCGTCGGCAACCCTGTTTTGCATTCGTGTTTACAATAGGTTGCTTATTTAATGTTGCCGTTTTTTCACCTGTTAGATAGGCTTAAATACGAGTCGTGATGAAGAAGCTCGAAATTTTGCACCAGATTGTCGAATCCGGCCTGGTGGTCGTCGTACGGGCCGAAACCGAGGAGCTTGCGACGCGGATCGCAGGCGCATGCGTGGACGGTGGCATCCGCGTCCTCGAGATCACGTTTACGGTTCCCGGGGCTGCAAGGGCCATCGAAAGCCTGGCATCGTGCCGGAACTTCTGCCTGGGCGCCGGTACTGTGCTCGATCCTGAGACGGCGCGCGTCGCAATCCTCGCCGGTGCCAAATTCATCGTCAGCCCCAGCTTCAATCCCGCAACAGCGCGACTGTGCCACCGTTATCAGGTCCCCTATCTTCCAGGCGCCGGATCGGTCACCGAAATCGTGACGGCCATGGAGGGAGGCGGCGACATCGTAAAAGTTTTTCCCGGCGAAACGCTGGGGCCGGCATTCGTGAAAGCGACTTTGGCGGCGCTTCCCCACGCACCGCTGATGCCAACGGGCGGCGTGTCGATCGAGAACGTCGGCGATTGGATCAAGGCTGGATGTGTCGCTGTGGGCGTTGGCGGCTGTCTGACGGCGCCTGCCAAGACCGGCGATTTTGCGGCCATTTCGGACTTGTCGAGGAGATTTCTGGATCAGATCCGCGAGGCGCGGTCGAGATGAGCGTGGTCACCTTCGGTGAGATCATGCTGCGTCTCGCACCTCCCGGATTCGAGCGCTTTCTCCAGAGTCCTCGCTTCGTTGCGACGTTCGGAGGCGGAGAGGCCAACGTCGCCGTCAGTCTCGCCGGATTCGGAGAGACGGTCGCGTTTGTCACCGTACTGCCCGAGAAAAATCCGGTTGCGGATGCGGTCGTTCACGAGCTGCGCAGTTTCGGAGTCGATACGTCGAGGATCCTGTTCGGCAAGGGACGACTCGGCATTTACTTTTTGGAAACGGGCGCGAGCCAGCGCGGATCGAAAGTGGTTTACGATCGCGAAAACAGCGCGATCGCGATGGCAGCGCCCGGTTCGATCAATTGGGAGCGAGCACTCGCGGGCGCCGACTGGCTCCACGTGACCGGGATCACTCCAGCGATCAGTGCATCCGCGGCTGCGCTGACGTGCGAGGCTTTGGTTGCCGCCAAGGCTCGCGGGATGACCGTCTCGTGCGATCTGAATTATCGCAAGAATCTCTGGAAATGGGGCAAGCCGGCGAATGAAGTCATGCCGGAGCTGATGCGCTCGGTTTCCGTCGCAATCGCAAATGAGGAAGACGTGCAGATGGCGCTCGGAATTCAGAGCGAGGGCGATGTCGAGTCGGGCAACATCGATCCGGCGCAGTATCGCGCCTTGAGCGAAAAGGTTCTGGCCACGTTTCCTGATCTGAAATTGGTTGCGATCACGCTGCGCGAGTCGAGAAGCGCCTCGCATAACGGCTGGAGCGCCTGTGTGCATGACCGGGAGAAATTCCTGGTGAGCCGCCGGTATGAAATTGCGCCGATCGTCGATCGCGTCGGCTCCGGCGACAGTTTCGCGGCCGGACTGATTTACGGCTTGCGAAAATTTGGCTCGCACGCGGATGCGCTCGAGTTCGCAACGGCGGCGAGTTGTCTCAAGCACTCGATCCCGGGCGATTTTAATCGTGTGTCTATTGAGGAAGTTCAGGCACTGATGACGGGAGGCGGCTCGGGGCGGGTCCAGCGCTAACCCGATGCTCGATTCGCCGCTCCGGATCGATGCCGAACCATAGAATCGCGGCAACCAAGCACAGGACGGCGGCGACCAGGAACGATGCCGACCAGCCGAACTGAGCGGCAAGATAAGGCGTGAGCGACGCGGTAAGCGCTCCGCCGAGCTGGTTGCCCATATTCATCACGCCCGAAACGGATCCAGCGCCTTCTCCCGCGACATCCGCTGTCACCGACCAGAACGAGCTTTGCGAAAGATACAGCGCGCCGGCTCCGCCAGCAAGGATGATGCTGGCCACGCGCGCATCGCTCGCATACGTCCCGCAAGCAATGAACACAGCGCACAAAGCCAGTCCCGCGATGGCCATACCGCATCGTCCGGCGCGTTTTCCGAAGCGCAGCGCGATCCGGTCGCTGAGCCAGCCGCCAAAAGGCGACCCGACCGCCATCGCCAGGAACGGCAGCATCGCGTAATAGGAACTTGCCTTGAGATCCAGGCCGCGCACTTTGCTCAGGTAGATGAAAAACCAAGTGAAGAAAATGTAGGCGGAATAGCCGTACGAGAAATAGCTGAGTGTCAGCAGCAGCACATCGCGGCTCGAAAAGATCGATCTCCACGAGAGCGCCTTGGTCGAGCGATTCGTCAGTCCTTCGCGAATTTCGAGCGCTTCACGAGCGCTCACCAGCGGATGTTCTTCCGGGTGGTCGCGGCAAACCAGATACCAGATCGCGCCGACGATGATCCCGAGTACAGCGCTGACCCAAAACGAGGTGCGCCATCCGTAGTGAAGAACGATGTAAGTGATCAGGGGCGGAGCAATGCCGGCCCCGGCGCCCACTCCCGCGAAGATCCATCCGTTCGCCTTGCCGCGTTCGCGCGTGGGAATCCAGTTTCCCACCAGCCGGTTGCTGGCCGGGTAAACCACGGCTTCCCCGACGCCGAGCAGGAAGCGTACTGCAATTATCGCCACCAGGGCGCTGAAAGCTGCTGTAAGGGCGGTGAAAACACCCCACCAGAGCGTCGCGAAGAAGATGGTCCGTCGCGGACCGTAGCGATCCGCGAGCCGGCCTCCCGGCGCTTGCGAGAGCGCGTAACCGAGAACGAAGGCGCTGAAAATCCAGCCGAGTTCGGTATTCGAAAGGTGCAGCTCTTTTTGCAGGACTTGGCCCGCGATGGAGATGTTGACGCGATCCAGATAGGCCGTCGCGCTGATGACGAACATCCAGGCGATGAGAATCCAGCGGAAGCGGTCGCGCAGCAGCCCGGGCATGAAGAAGGAGTATAGGGCAGTTTGAAAACAGCCGCAAGTGAAGCGTTCGTTAGAGGCAGAATGTGTATGCGCCGTTTCCGGTACAAACGCCTCAGTAAATGTCGTACAGCAGGATGTTGAAGTTCTTGTCGCTCAGCGCATCCTCGATCGTGGGCCACGCTTTGGCGTGCGCCGCCGAGGCGATCCACGCCTGGCGTAATTCTTCGCTCTCAAAATCGAGCACGAACCGAAAGGTCCCTCCCGGAGGAGCGCCGCCCCGGATCGCTTCCCGCAGCTTCAGCATCTTGAGATCGAGATAGCCTCGCTGCTTCTTCGCCGTCGGCTTGAAAATCTTCTCGAAATTCGCGAGCATCTCTTTTTCGCGGCCGGGAATCACGGCCAGATCGAGATGCAGCTCGATTTTTTTCGGAGCCTCGGCAGCGCGCGCGGAGGCGGCAGCATAGGCCGCGGCGAAAACAGTCTGGATGTAAGTTCGTCGATTCATAGGTTTACTTGAGCGGTTTGCCTGCGATATTGGCGGCTTCCGATGAGGCGCGATCGCGGACCACGTTCGGATTCGACGGGCGCGCGCCGCGTCCGGTATTTCCATTCGCGGTCGGCGGCGAGCCAGGCGCAGGCGGAGCCCCACGCGCCCAATAGAGATACCAATCCACATGATCCGTGGTCAGGTTCAGATTGGCGTGTTCCGTCTCATTCGTCGGCGGGACCATGTACGCGGTGTTCTGGGGCATCTCCCGCAGCTCGCTTCCCATCAGGATGGTCGTGGTTCCCGGAGTCACCTTGACCCAGATCTCGTTCATCCCCGGAGGATGCGAATGAGGCTGAGACATCGCCCGCGGCTGGAGCATCACCAGCAGCATCCGCTCGCTTTGAAAGAGTCCGTCAGGCGCGTTGAATACGCATTTCGAAGTGTTGTTCCAGTGCACCGCTTCTTCACACCACGGAAGCAGGTTGATGTCGCGCACCAGGATATCCGGGCGTGGCGCGGCAGCCGGGGTCCACGTGATCATAATCATGTTCAGCGGCTTGTCGGAATCGTTCACGAACCGGTGTGACGCATTGGGCGGCACCAGCGCGGCGATATTTTCGCGCAAATCCCAATACCGTTCTCCATCCTCCAGGCGCCCTTCTCCGCTTTGGACATAGAACAGGAACTGCTCTGGAACCTTGACCATCGGCGTGTGATTTCTTGGCAAGAGAGTCGCCGTCGAAATGTCCTTATAGTATTCGAGCACCGCTCCATGATTGCCAGGATGGTTGGGATCGCCGGCGCGAAGCATGGAGTGGGTTAACAGAAGGCCATGGGAAAGGTGGGTCGGCGAGTCGGACGCCCGGCCGATGAAGCGATCGATATCGACACCGAGATCCTGGTTGCTTTTCGGGTTAGACGCGGCGCCACGGTCGATCGCGGGTTGCGCATCGACGATTGGGCAGACGACCGAGGAGACGATAGCTGCTAGCGTGAAGAGCTGCACGTACCATACTCTACCGTTTTCCGGCCTGAAGGTTAGCGGGAAGGGGTTAACGCGGGTATCCCACGTCGCATGACAGGGTGATTGCGTTCGCGCTACCGTGATCGCATGATCTTGCGAACCCGGTTGCTAGCGCTCGGGGCTCTTTGCGTTTGCGTCTTCGCGCAAAGTCCTCACAAATTGACCAAGGCCGATGTGGATCGGCTCATGACTCAGCTCTCGAACTGGGGGCGCTGGGGCAAGGCCGATCAGATGGGCACGGTGAACCTCATCACGCCTGAAAAACGGCGAGCAGCCGCGAAGCTGGTGAGGGAAGGAGTCTCCATTTCGATCTCGCGGAATACGGATTCGACGAAGGCGGTCGATAACAACGCGCCGTTTGGCCACAAGATGATGATCGGCGTCGGCGGCGAGTTCAATATGGACGAATACGACGTCGCGTATCACGGATTCGCGAACACGCATTTCGACGCGCTTTCGCACGTTTTTTATCAGGGGAAGATGTACAACGGTTTTCCGCAATCGTCCGTTACGGAGGCGGGAGCGGGCCAGCTTGCCGTGACCGCGTATCGCGACGGATTTCTCACGCGCGGCGTGCTGCTCGATATCGCGTGGCTGAAAGGCGTGAAGTATCTGGAGCCTTCGACCGCGATTTATCCCGAAGATCTGGATGCGTGGGAGAAAAAGACCGGAGTGCGCGTAGGTTCTGGCGACGCTGTTTTCATCCGGACCGGACGATGGGCGCGGCGGGCGGAGAAGGGTCCATGGGATGCCTCGACCCATTCGGCGGGACTTCATGCGAGCTGCGCGAAGTGGCTGAAGGACCGCGACGTGGCCGTGCTCGGAAGCGACGGCTCGCACGACGTGTTGCCATCGCTCGTGGACGGGGTGGCGTGGCCGGTTCATCAGATTCTCCTGGCCGCAGTGGGCATGCCCCTGTTCGATAATTGCGATCTCGAAAATCTCGCCAAAGCTGCCGCGAGCCGCAACCGTTGGACATTTCTGTTCAGCGCGGCGCCTCTTGCGGTCGACGGCGGAACCGGTTCTCCGGTGAATCCAACCGCTACATTTTGAATCGAATCCTTAACGCTGCAACCTGTTCAACAGGTACAGCCGGGTTGTGTTAAACTTCGCAGGTGCCAGGACTCAAGAACCAGGGCTAGGGTGTACACCATGCTTTTCCAAGAGTTGACCATCACGTTTTCACTCGTGGCGATTTGCTTTGCCGCTCCTTTCGGTTATGGGCAGCAAGCACCTCGTGCCAACCAGCCACAACCGGCAGCTCGAGAAGATGGGCTGGATCCAACACCGGTTAACGCGGCGGTCGACCCGAATTTTGATGTGTTCATCAATGACTGGAGAAATTCACAGCCTAGGGCGATGTACGGCAAGCTTGCCTTCCGCGACATTCTGACCAGGCTGGAGGGCCCGGACCCGCAACATCCCACAAAAAAAGGAGCGGTTCTCACCGGCATAACGGCGATCAGCTACGCCACGCTTGACCCCGGCGCAATCGCGAGCGGACGAGCGCAGAAAGGGGAACGGCAGGTATTTTATGCGACTGGAGGGAACGGGCAACTCTCGGTCAATTCGAAATCCTGGGAGGTCAAAAAAGGGACGGGATTTACACTGACGCCGGAGTTCGAATTTAAACTCACCAGCACTGGAAGAGAAGCGCTGAGTTTATACGTCAGAACTGAGCCGCTTCCTGCTAATTATCAACCCGACGAAAACATCGTGGTAGTAAATCGCTTCGAGAACGACAGAAGAGTGGGTGCGCATTGGGCGCATATACCCAACGGGGGTCCAAGCGGACTGAGTCTGATCACAATCGCTCCGCAAACCATGCCACAGCCTCACAGCCATCCCGCGGAGGAGTGCTGGATCATGGTGGAAGGCGAAACAGTGCTCTCTATCGGCAAACAGATTCTTCGCATGACGCCGGGTCAAGCTTACAAGATTCCTCCCACGGGAATCACGGCGCACAGCAACCTGAATCTGGGAGACGAACCGGTTCAGATGCTCTTTCTGGGACCGGCCGGAGGAGGGGGCGGGCGCGGCGGACGAGGTGGCGGGCCAGCTCCATTGGATTTCTCCAGGCTCGATAACAGCCCCTATAATCGGGCGACTGAACAAGACATCGATATGTTCATGGGAAACTGGCGCGACTCATTCCCGCGAATCATGCACGGCAATTTGTACTTCCGGGATATGCTTACTGGACTACAGGGCCCTGATCCCCTTCATCCGGCTCGCAGGGGTGCAGTTCTCGTTAATGCGGAAGCTGTCAGCTATGCAATGCTGGAACCCGGCTCCACGGCACATAAAATTGAAGGCGAGCTGAAGGGCATTCAGCAGACATTTGTGGTGAACTCCGGAAGCGGCGTCATTTCTTCAGGCTCTAAACACGTGGAGCTGTCAAAAGACATGGCGTTTATCATTACTCCGGGGCTCGATTTCCGGCTGACGGCAACCGGTGATAAATACATGACGTTCTATGTTGTCAGCGAAAAGATTCCTCAAGGGTTTACGCCGAAGACAACTCTTGACGTTGCTGACAACCATGGAAAAGCTCAAGTCACGAACTCCTGGGTAAACCGGGAACACCCGCTGATTACAAAAGAGGACGGCCTGAGCCAATATAGTGCTCTAACCAAGGTTGAAATGAACTCTATGACGATGTCCCGGCCATATAGTGACGATCAGAGTGTTGAGGAAATCTGGATCGCGACCGAGGGTGACACAGAGATGCTGCTCGGCAAAGAGCTAAGGAAACTTCCTGCTGGCACTGCGTATCGTGCCCCTTCAACAGGAATAACGGCGCATTCGAATATCAATGCTTCCGGCAAGATGGCCACATTAATCTATATGGTGAAATAGCACAAACTAGGCTCTCGCAACGCGTGTTTAGGAGTGTCTATGCAAGAGTCACTGGTGAGAATCACCGCGGTCGTTCCGCTTATCTCAGCGATCGCGTTCGCCGCAGACCTCAAGGTAATCTTAGCGGCCCTAAGCACGTTTCTCGGGACTAATCTGCCCATCCGGAAATCCCGGCCACGTTAGGAAGCTGCGGCGAACGAATATAACCAGGCCTGACAGCGATCAGCGATATTGGCGCGCGATGTTCAACTTCCGCATCCGTGATTGCAAGGTCGTTCGCTTCATGCCGAGGCGAGCTGCCGCGCCATCCGGGCCCCCTACCTGGCCCTTCGCATCTTCGAGCGCTTTTATGATCGCCTGCCGTTCGGTCGCCTCGGACGCCTTCGAACCGCGGGGGCTCAGCACGCTTGAACCGGTTTGCCCAAGGTCCGACATTGCAATCTGCAGGGTATTCCCATGAGTCAGAATGACGGATCGCTCCAGCACATTCTGCAGCTCCCGAATATTCCCCGGCCAGTCATACCGCGTTAGGGCTTCCATCGCGGACGTCGGAATCTCGTCGATAGGCCGGCCCATCCGCTGCGCATGTTTCTGAACGAAGTAGCGGGTGAGCAGCGGTATGTCTTCGCGGCGCTCCCGAAGCGGCGGTACGCTCAATGGAAAAACGTGAAGCCGGTAGTACAGATCAGCGCGAAATTGGTTCTCGTCAACCATAGCCTTCAGGTCGCGGTTAGTGGCGGCTACGAAGCGGACGTCGGTCCGGATCGTGCGGGTGCCGCCCACTCGCTCGAATTCCTGGTCCTGGATGGCACGCAATAGTTTCGGCTGAAGTTCGAGTGGCAGCTCCCCGATCTCATCCAGAAACAACGTGCCCTTGTGAGCCAGCTCGAAACGCCCGATCTTTTGCGCAACCGCACCGGTGAAAGAACCTTTCTCATGGCCGAAGAGCTCACTCTCTAGAAGGCTCGCAGGAATCGCGGCGCAATTCACTTTAACGAAGCTGCCCCTCTTGCGTGGACTCAATTCGTGAGTCGCCCGGGCGACCAGTTCTTTTCCGGTTCCGGTCTCACCCAAAATGAGAACGGTCGAATCGGTGGGCGCAACGATCTGAACGCTCTTCAAAACGGATTGGAAAGCGAGTCCCTGCCCCACCATGTTCCCGATGTTGTGATCGAGGCGGATCTCGTCTTCCAGATAGAGCTTTTCGGTAGCGAGCCGCTCCT
>Ga0210400_10000573_pt1 | contig 40521 bp, 39 predicted proteins | sample IncBWH26MmetaG_FD_155456 | JGI IMG/M metagenome (GOLD analysis project Ga0210400, IMG submission 155456) | Forest soil microbial communities from Barre Woods Harvard Forest LTER site, Petersham, Massachusetts, United States - Inc-BW-H-26-M | ecosystem: Environmental > Terrestrial > Soil >... | reverse complement strand
CTTCCGATCTGGACGCGTCGGACGTTCTAACCAACGCGCCTACGCGTACCTGCTCGTTCCCGAGGACGTGTCGCTCACGCCGTTGGCCACGCGGAGGCTCGCGGCACTCAAAGAGTTCAGCGCCCTCGGAGCGGGATTCCGCGTTGCGGCGCTTGACCTGGAACTGCGGGGCGCCGGAAACCTGCTCGGAGGCCAGCAGCACGGCCACATCAACGCCATTGGGTTTGATCTCTACTGCCAGATGATGGAGCGGGCGGTATCCGCCTTGAAGGGCGAAGAAACCAAACCCGAGATGCGATCCACGATCAACCTCGGACTCGATATCCGCATCCCACAAGAATACATCCCGAATGAGAACCTGCGCTTGAGAACGTACAAGCGCATTGCGGGAATCACGAATGACGCCGAACGGGAGGAAGTGGATCGCGAGCTGGCCGACCGCTTTGGCTCCGCGCCGCCGGCCGTTGGAAATCTTCTCGACTACGCGTTGCTGAAGGGGCTGGCTGAGAGGATTCTGGTTTCGTCGATTGAGCGGCGAGCCAACGAAGTGGCGATCAAATTTCACCCGGAGACCACCTTGCCGCCGGAGAAACTGGTTGGGCTCATCCGATCCAAGGGGGAAGGGATGCGCCTGGACCCCGGCGGAACACTCTGGATGCGCATCGAACGGCGCGGGCGGATCGCCGAAAGCGTCAGAAACGTGTTGCTTCCCCTGGAAACGAAGCGATAAACTTCGGGGTAGCCCAACTGGCGTTCCACTTTTCCTTTGGGCTACATGGAACAGTGACCCACTATGAGTAAAAGTAAGTGGCTGATTATTTCTCTTTTCCTTACCGTCGGAACCGTTGCCGCGCAAACGAAATCCGTAATCGTCGAGGAGATCGTCGCGCGCGTAAATAATGACATCATTACGCGCGAGGACTTGGAACACGCCCGGGCAAGCCTCACTACCGAAATCCAGGATGAATGCCAGAACTGCACTCCGGACCAATTGCGCGCTCAGATTGCCGCGAAAGAAAAGAACCTCCTGCGCGATCTGATCGACCAGTCCCTGCTCGTGCAACGCGCCAAGGACGACAACATTAACGTCGACGGCGACGTGATCAAGCGGCTGGATGCGATCCGCCAGCAATACAAATTTCCCGACATGGAAACTCTCGAGAAGGAAGTCACCAAGAGCGGGCAGGACTTCGAGGACTTCAAGACCCAGATCAAAAATCAACTGCTGACGCAGGACGTCATCCGCAAGGAAGTGGGCTCGCGCATCATCATCAGTCACGAAGATGCGGTCAAGTATTACCAAGCCCATAAAGCCGATTTCGTGAGACCGGAGATGGTCGTGCTCCGCGAAATTTTCGTCTCTACGGAAAACAAGCCCGCGGCGGACGTTGCCACGCTACGCAAAAAAGCCGAAAACTTGCGCGACCGCGTGCTGAAAAACGGCGACGATTTCGGGGAGTTGGCCAAGCGCTTTTCCGACAGTCCAACGGCCCAGCAAGGGGGCGAACTCGGGTCGTTCGAGCGCGCGAAACTCGATCCGAATATTTCCGAAAAAGTGTTCGCGCTGAATCGCGGGCAAATGACCGATGTGATCGAAACGAAAACCGGATTTGAGATACTCCAGGTTCGCGAGCGCTATCAGGCGGGCGAGCAGCCGCTCGAAAAAGTGGAACCCGAGATCAGTAACCGTTTATATGAGGAAAAAATGGAGCCGGGATTGCGCGCCTATCTCCAGACTTTGCGGGAAGACAGCTACCTCCAGGTCAAACCTGGCTACACGGATACGGCGGCGGTAACCATCCAGCCGATCGAGGAAGTTGCTGTGACGCCCGATAAGGACGACAAGAAGAAAACAGCCCGAAAATTTCCGTTCGCTCCCAAGAAGAAAACCGGAACATGAAACAGGCCTTTGTCTCCGCCCTGCTGGCCGACCAGATCATCACCTCCTATTTTCTCGTTTGCGAAAAAGAGATTCGCGCGACGCGCGAAGGGAAATCTTATCTCCGCTTGGAACTGGGCGACCGCACCGGCACTATCGAAGCGCGCATGTGGGACGGCTTCGAGCGCGATGCCGCATCATTTCAGCGGGACGATTTCGTGAAGATCCAGGCCCGGGTTGAGAGCTACCGCAACAAACTCCAGGTTGCGATCGACAAAATTCGCCGCGCGGAAGAGCACGAAGTCGACGTGGCCGATTTCTTCGTTCACACTCCCGAGGATGTGGACGAGCTCTATGCCAAGCTGCTTGCCTTCGTCGCCTCCGTGAAAAATCCATGTCTGAGGCGCCTCCTGGAAAGCGTCGTAACGGATCCCAAAATTGTTCCGCGCCTAAAACGCGCCCCGGCGGCGAAGGTCATGCATCACGCATATCTCGGCGGTCTTCTCGAACATGTTGTAAGCTTGTGCGGCCTTTGCCGCGCGGTTCTAGCGCACTATCCGGAAGCGGATCACGACCTGTTGCTGACCGGCGCGGTACTCCATGACATGGGGAAACTTGAGGAATTGAGCTACGAACGTTCGCTCGGTTACACGGACGAAGGCCAACTGCTCGGCCACATTCTCATCGAATACGAACACGTCGCCAAAAGAATCGACGCCATTGAAGGATTTCCGCCCGATCTGAAAACGCTGGTGCTGCATATGCTGGTCAGCCATCATGGTCAGTACGAGTTTGGTTCGCCAAAACTTCCCATGTTTCGCGAAGCGCTGATGCTGCACTATCTCGATGATTTGGATTCCAAGATGGCCGCCGTTCGCGCCGCGCTCGCTTCCGACAAGGGCGAAGGCAATTGGACGGCGTTTAGTGGCGCCCTCGAGCGGCGTTTCCTGCGAGTCGATCTTTTTCGCCGCGCGGAAGAATCGGCTGCGAAGAATGCTTCATCGCCACCGCGTGAGCTCACGAGTCTGGGTGCGAAGGAGTAACGTGCGGGTTACTCGCCCTGACGAAGCAAGGGCAGCCCGCCGGAGTATTTATGGAACAAATCGCGTCGGCCCATCGTGGTGCCGGTCCTCGCCACTCCATTCTCGATTTAGCGCCGCTCGAATTGGAATGCATGAGCGTGCTCTGGCCGCTCGGCGAGGGAACCGTCCGGGACATTCATCGCCAACTGGCTGCCTCGCGGCCCCGCGCCTACACGACCATCATGACGATCATGGACCGGCTAGCCCACAAGGGCATCGTGACGCGTCGCAGGGTGGGGCGCGCATATCGTTATCAGGCCAACCTCAGCGCCGATGAAGCGCGTGTCAGCGCAATTGAGAAAATCGTCACAGGCTTTTTTGACGGCTCCCCAGAAGCGCTCGCCGCCCATCTGGCAGCCGCAGGCGGAGCAACTCGCACCAGCATTCCTGCGTCACCGCAACTCGTCCCGCCCCAGCGCGACGCCCGATTCACCGAGAATGAGGCTCCTCCTGAACGGCCTAACCCGCCGGAGTCGTCCAGGCACGTTCCCATTGACAGAACGGATACGGCCGATGAAGAATCACTAACTCAACAACTAGACGAGACCTTACTGTAGGCAGGGCGCGGGCAGTGCTTGCTTGTCCTGACCAAGGAAGGGCAGCCCGCAAGACAATGTTCCCGGTACAATTCACAATCCGCGATAAGCGCATCGCTCCGGCAACGGTCCTCGCACCGATGGCCGGTGTGACAGATACCGTTTTTCGCCGCATGATTCGCGGCCTCGGCGGCTGCGGCCTGATCATGACCGAATTTACGAGCGCCGAGTGCATCACGCGCAATGCCGCGCGCACGTCGCGCTATCTTTTCTTCGAACCCGACGAGCATCCAATCACCGGACAATTATTCGGCGCCGACCCAAAGGTAATGGCGAATGCGGCGCGCATGGTCGAGCAATTGGGCTTCGACTTCGTCGATATCAATCTGGGATGCCCGGCAAAGAAAGTGGTCAAGTGCGGCGGTTCGGGACTGTTGCGCGATCTGAAAGCGCTGGAGCAAGTTCTGCGCGCGGTGCGCGCGGCGGTCAGCATCCCGCTGACCATCAAGATTCGCGCCGGATGGGATGAAACCAGTATCGTCGCGGTGGACGTCGCGCGAATGGCCGAGCAGATCGGCATCGAGGCAATCGCCGTCCATCCGCGCACGCGCTTGCAGGGATACACCGGGAGCGCCGATTGGAGTATTATCCGCGCCGTGAAACAGGCGGTGTCCATTCCGGTGACTGGCAACGGCGACATCAACACGCCAGAAGACGCCGCGAGAATGGTTCGCGAGACGGGCTGCGACGCCGTGATGATTGGCCGCGCGGCCTCGACCAATCCCTGGATTTTCCGTCAGATTACCCAGTACGTGGAAACAGGATCCTTCGTGGAACCAACTGAAATGGACCGTTATGCCTTGCTTTCTGCCTACTTCCGCAATCTGGTCGACACCGAATGGCCCGATGCGATCGGCAAGATGAAACAATTCGCGTGCTGGTTCACGCACGGAGTTCGCAACGGCAGCGAGTTGCGCAGGAACGTTCACACGGCCCGCACATCCGCTGAAATTCTCGATCGAGTAGATTCGTTTTTCGCGGATTCCGTCATTGCAGGAGGAACATCGGGTGCGAGCTCCACTTGAAGCCGACCAGCGAAGGGCGTTTAAGTGAAGCGTGGAGTCCGCCTGAACCGGGCGCGGGCTCTACTTGGAACCTGCCTGAACAAAGACCAGGAGAATTTGATGGCGTCTGCTAGCGCGACGACCCCCAGCCTCGAGCGCCGCAGGGAACGACGAGTACCGGTAAAGCTTCCGATGTTGGTTCGTGGCACGGACCGTACCGGCGCGTGGTTCGAGGAACGCACCTCCAGCGAAAATCTGTGCCGTGGCGGCGTAGCCTTTTCGACGCGCTACGTGGTAGACCTGGGCATGAAAATAGAGATCAGCATCACTCCCTCGTCGTCAGCGCCTGACCCGGATGCGGAGTTTTCCACCCACGGCCGCATTGTTCACTTGAAACCAGGCCGAAACGACCGCGAGCTGATCGTGGGCGTCGAATTCACCGGCCGCCGTTTTCACCGCATGTTCGTTTCGGAATCCACCACGTAGTTTGCTTCGTGTAGTCTTTGTAGCGCCCGCCTTCACGGGCCGTGGAATAACTCAAAATATTGTCATTCCGAGGCACGCTGCGTGCCAAGGAATCCCTCCTGGTTTTCCGAGCCTGAGAGATTCCTCACTTCGTTCGGAATGACACGCAAGGCACTTTTTTCGCAACCTGTTCAGGCAGGCATATGTTTGAATCACAGTGCGGTCTGAAGCCTGCGTTTCATGTATAAGTTGCCGGCAGACTTTTCGCCCAATCCCGCTACGCGAAATCTACCGTTCCAGCAACAGTTGCTTATAGGCCTCGCGTTTCCCCAGCCCGCGTTCCCGAGCAGCCTGCTTAAGGGCGGCCTTGCGATCGACACCCCCCTCAGCTTCCAGTTGTTCGACGCGTTCCTTGAGTGACACGTTCGGATCCACCTGCCGCGTTTGCGGATCGCCAGTCCCGATCAGCAGCGTGATTTCTCCTCGTGGCGCGCGTTTGCGCGCGGATTCGAGCAACTCGGGAAGAGGGCCTCGCAGAAATTCTTCGTGGACCTTCGTAACCTCCCGCGCGATCACGCCCGGGCGTGCCCCAAGAATTTCCGAGGCATCGGCGAGCGTTTCCACTACCCGATGCGGCGCCTCGTAAAAGATCAGCGTCCGCGACTCCATCTTTAACGCATCGAGCGCTTTCCGGCGCGCGCCACTGCGCGGCGGAAGAAATCCAACAAACAAAAACTCTTCCGTTGGCAGCCCGGAGGCCGCCAGGGCCGCAACCAACGCCGAAGGCCCGGGAATCGGCACCACGGGAATATGGTGCCGCAAGCAGAGAGTCACCAGGCGATGCCCGGGGTCGGATATTCCGGGCGTCCCCGCATCGCTTACCAACGCAATCTTCGCGCCCTGCTCCAAATCGATCACCAATTCAGGCGATCGCGTCAATTCATTATGATCGTGATAGCTGACCATCTCCTTCCGGATGCCGTAATGATGCAGCAACTTTTGCGTCTGCCGCGTGTCTTCGCAGGCGATGACGTCCGCCTCCTTGAGAATGCGGATCGCTCGCAGCGTAATATCTTCCAGATTTCCAATCGGCGTAGCCACCAGGTACAGGCACCCGGTCCCCGCTTCGCGTTTCTCTCTCATGTTCATATTCATCCCCAGGCCGTCACAGTTTAACACGCAAGGAAAGCACCCGCCGCGAGTAGGACAGGCACTCCTGCCTGTCCGCCCATCTCGAGCGAGCCGGACCTCGACAGGCAAGCGCCTCAGTTCTGCCTAGCAAGCTCACCCGGTAGCAGCGGCTAATCCGGCAGCAGTTCCTAATTCTGTTTGTCCGGAATCCCGGAGGGACGTCGTAACGTAGCCCACCGCGTAAGCGGGGGAAAATGGGAAAGGCGAACAAAAACCCCGACAGTTGGAAGGCCATCACACGACCCCGCTTACCCGCCCGCTGAGTATTTGCGCGGCGTGATAAGATAAGAGTCCAATCACTAAGCCGGAGGAGATACGAATTGCCGCTCTACGAGTACCGCTGCCTGAAATGCAAACGCCACACCGAAAAGATCGAAAACTTGAACGGCCCACACCTAAAAAAATGCCCGCACTGCGGCGGCAAGGTGGAATCGGTGCTCACTGCTCCGGCGATACAGTTCAAGGGCAGCGGCTGGTACGTGACCGATTATGGGCGCAAAACCTCTGGCGGAGACGGCCAGAAATCCGAGAAGGCTGAAAAGGCTGAAAAATCGGAGAAATCAGACAAGACCGAGAAATCCGAAAAGTCCTCGAAATCAGACTCCGCAAAGGAAACAAAGAAGCCCGCCGCTTCGAAAGAAAAGTAATCTACAAGTTTTGTGGCGCCCGCCTTCAGGCGGGCAAATACTCGATCAGCGCTATCCGCCAGCTACAGCTTGAGCGAACGCAAATATTCCCGGAAATCACCCCCGAACTCCCGGTTCTCAAGCCCGATCTCGACAGTAGCCTTGAGAAATCCTAGTTTGTCTCCCGCGTCATACGACTTCCCGTCGTAAACATGGGCGTATAATCCGGTTTCCTTCGCCAGTAACCGCAGGGCATCGGTCAATTGAATCTCACCACCGCGTCCGGGCTTTGTCCGCTCCAGGCAATCGAATACTTCCGGCGGCAAAAGGTACCGCCCGGTCACGCCAAGGTTGGAGGGTGCCTCCGACGGGCTCGGTTTCTCAACAAGGTCGCGAATCTTCAGGAGGCGTTTGCCCCATCGCGTATCATTTGTGGGTTCGACGTCCACGACGCCATACATCCCGGTCTTTTCGCGCGGCACTTCTTCGACCGTGATAGCGCCTTTGCCGGTAGCCTCGTAAACCTCCACCAATTGTCGCGTCGCGGGACGCGGGCCAGGAATGATCACATCGCCGAGCAGCACGGCGAACGGTTCGTTCCCCACCAATTCTCTTGCCACGAGCACGGCGTGTCCTAGGCCGAGCGGTTCTTTCTGCCGGGTATAGCTGAAATGCACCGTGTTGCCGATGTTGTGTACCAGTTCAGCCAGCTCGGACTTTCCTTTGCTCGCCAGAAAACTTTCCAGCTCCGGCGAAGAATCGAAGTGATCTTCGATCGCATTCTTCCCGCGGCCGGTAACGATGATGATGTTCTCGATTCCCGAAGCGACGCATTCTTCCACCACGTATTGGATTAGCGGCTTGTCGACAACGGGCAGCATTTCCTTGGGCTGCGCCTTGGTCGCGGGGAGAAATCGTGTGCCTAGTCCTGCCGCGGGCAGAACAGCTTTGCGAACTCGTTGTGGTTTCTCTGTCATAAGTTTTAAGTTTATTGACGCCCAGCCACCTTACGTGCCGTTCGCTCTCTAATCTTCCCTGCAGTAGTGGCGGGCTCGCCGGCTTTCAAACACGCTCTGATTGCCTGTGCCGATGCGGCCGCAAGAATCCTACTTGGCGGAATTTTTCGCTCCAGTGTACGTCACGCGCCAGATACTGTTCGAAGCATCATCAGTGAAGACAAGGGAGCCGTCGCTTGCCACAGTCACTCCGACGGGGCGGCCCCACACTTTGGCTTCGTCCACGACGAAGCCCGTGACGAAATCCTCGTATTCGCCGGTGGCTTTCCCATTTGGAGTCGAGATTCGAATGACTTTGTAACCTGTGCGGTGGGCGCGGTTCCAGGAGCCATGCGACGTGGCGAAGACGTCCCCGCGATATTCGGCAGGGAATTGCTTGCCTTCATAGAAAGTCAATGTGAGCGGGGCGGAATGCGACTGGAGCAGTACATCCGGAACTATGACTTTTTCCTTCAGTTCGGGATGTTTGCCGAGGAATCGCGGATCCCGGTTCGGTCCCGTGTAATACCACGGCCAGCCGTAGAAGCCGCCTTCCTGCACGTGTGTGACGTAGTCTGGAACCAAATCGTCACCCAGCGCGTCACGCTCGTTTACAGCGACCCAGAGTTCGCCAGTCTGGGGATGCACCGTGACGCCGGATGCGTTGCGAATGCCGGATGCATAGATTCGCTGCCCCGATCCGTCGGGATTGAATTCGAGCACGTCGGCGCGATTCGTTTCCGCTTCATCGTCCGCGACATTGGCCCTGGAGCCCACACCGACGTACAGCTTTTTGCCGTCGTTCGAAAAGACCAGACTGCGAGTCCAGTGCCCGCCGCCGTACTTGTCTCCGCCAGGGATTTTCGCAACGACGGATTCGGCCGGCCCGCGCGCCTTCAAGTCGCCATTCTGGTAGGGAAATCGGACGATGGAATTCGTATTGCCGATATAGACGTACTGGGGAGTTGGTCCCGGGGGATAAAACGCGATACCGTACGGCATCGTCAAGCCGGTGGCAAATACTTCGTTCGTTTGTACTTTGCCATCGCTCGCGAACCCGCGGACGACGCGAATCTGGCCCGGGATGCTCTCGGCAACAAAAAGATCTCCGTTCGGCGCGGTTACGATTGTTCGCGGGCCTTCCAGGCCTGTAGCCGCCTGATCGATCTTGAATCCCTCAGGCACTTGCGGCCAAGCGTCCGCAGGACGAGGCACGATGGTGGAGCGGTTAGTAGCGGTATCCGTAGCGTACGGTTTGGGCAAGTCAGATGGTTTGATCAGGTAATGGTTGCCCGGCCGTTCATTTCCCCAATCGTTGAATGAACCCTCTCCGCGTAGCAATTGTCCGGAACCCGGCGAGTTTTGCGCCCAAGTGGAAGTGAGAAAAACCATCCCGATTGTCGGTGAAATAATAAGCAGTGCCAACCGTAGTACACCCGGAAATTTATTTTTCATGCCCCCAACCCTCCCGCGTAGAAATGTCGTCCAACGATGGCGATAGCCAATCCGTTACTTCACCCCAGGGCATCTTAACAAGCATGGATTGCTGTTTCCAGCGCACGTGCGTCGCGCTAGTGGCCGAGCATTTTCGCAAAAGCGTCCACGCCGGCCTTGGCGACAATTCCATCCTGCGGCGAAGTGCCGCCGCTGACGCCGATCGAACCGATAATTTTTCCGTCGGGGGATGTAAGAGGCAAGCCACCTTCCACCAGAACGGCTCCCGGCATCGACAATATGGCGTTACGCCCTCCGGCAACGGCGTCTTCAAGCGCCTTGGTAGGACGCTTAAAGGCCAAAGCCGTGTGCGCTTTTCCCTGGGCAATTTGGATACTCGCAAGTTGGGTCTCATCCATGCGTTCGAGATACATCAGATTGCCACCATCATCCAGAACCGCGATGACCATGGTGAACTTATTTTTGATCGCTTCGGCTTCAGCCGCCGCGGCAATCTGCTTGGCGATGGACAGCGTCAGCGTTTTCTTGTCGGCGAGCTGGGCAGAACTGGTTCCAGCCATCAGTGCGACCGCAAGCAAAAGGCTCAGTATTCCTCCGTGCGCAATCCTCATCGTGTCCTCCGAATGGTTTTGTGGAAGAGCCAACCGCAAATTGCAATTTTGATGTTTCGAAGCGCACTAAGCATACACTAAGTAATGTGTCTCCAATGCGATATGTAGTTTCGTGAGCTGATTTTATGTGGGTGAGTTCCCCAGTGTCACCCTCGGGGTTTCTTTTTCAACGCGGCGCATTCCCCCCGCTTCCGCGGTGGGCTACGTTGTGACGTCCCTTCGGGGCTTCCGGCAACGCTAATCTAGTGCACTACGATGTCTAGCGGCTCTTGGAGAATGTGGAACTAAGGCACCTCGAAATAGTAATTGTTACTGTACGCCGAGGAGATACGTCCAAGACAGCATAGATGCCAGACACAGTCGAACCACGGGATATCGATCTCATACGGCGTCTCTCCACCGGCGACGAAGGCGCATTTTTGGAATTTTATCGCAGGCACCAAGGCGGCCTGTATCGCTACGCCGTGCACATGACAGGGCGCCGGGAAGCCGCAGCCGACGTAGTGCAGGAGACATTCCTCACGTTGATTCGCCAAGCCGGGAAGTTCGATGAAGAAAAGGGAGCGCCAGGCGCGTTCTTGTACGGCATAGCGCGAAATCATGTAAGGAAATTGCAGGAGAAGGAGAGCCGGTACGTTGCGCTTGGCGACGAAACGGGTGACGGGTTCATGAGGAATGCCGCGGAAGGAAACCACAACGGGAATGGACGTTATGCAGGGCAGTCTGGGGACGCCGAGACGGTCCTCGAGGGACTTGAGCGATCGCAAGCCATCCAGAAATTGCGCGATGCCGTGCTGACGCTCCCCGAACATTACCGTGAGCCAATTACACTGTGCGACCTGGAAGGTAAGAGCTACGAAGAGGCGTCCGCATTGATGGCCTGTCCGGTAGGTACAGTGAGGTCGCGATTGAACCGTGCGCGCTCGATCTTACTCGAGAAACTCCGGCCCAACCGCGTGGGAGCCAAAGCGTTGGGAGTTCGCTTGGGAGGCAAAGCATGAATGGCATGACGTGCAGGGAGTTCGATGAGGCAGTGCATGGGTTTGTACGGATGGAATTGCTCGACGTGTCCTTGCGCGAGGCCGCGATCGAACATGCCGCCCACTGCGATAGTTGCGCGCAGCGCATGGTCGAAGCAAGTGTGCTTGCGGACGTAACCGAGGCGGCTGCCGGAAGCATACCCGAACTGCAAACACCGCCGAATGTCGAGGCGGTGCTGCTTTCGGCCTTCCGGGACCAGCGCCGGTATACCACGCTGTGGCGCACTTTCGAGTGGGCGGCCGCGGGGGCCGCTGCCGCGATGCTAATTGCAATGCTGTGGATCTCTTCGACTCGTACGAAGGTTCAACCGTCAGCGGCACCTAGGAAATATCTCTCCTCTCAATCGAAAGGTCCGCTGGACGCAAATGGGCCTGCCTCATCGCAGCCGGATGAAACCGCTCAAGGAAGTGAGGCAGAGGCTTCGAATGGAGACAGCGGAGGAACATATTCGGTGTCTGACTTTGTGCCCGTACCTTTCACCGATGGGATCGGGCCGGAGGATCCGGGCATGGTTGTTCGCGTTCAATTGACGCGGGCATCGTTAGCCGAACTGGGATATCCGGTGGCCGAAGCACCAGACGAAGACTTGATTCGTGCGGATGTTTTGGTAGGGGAGGATGGATGGCCGCGCGGGGTGCGGTTGGTTCAATAGATCGGGTGGGACGAGTTTGGAGAGGATGCATTTTGTGCGATCGGGTGAGAGTTCGACAGGGGTGGAAAGCGGTTTTGAAATATGGAGGAACTGACAGTGAGATATAGAGCGCCATTGATTGGTTTTGCGTTGATTAGGGTGCTGAGTTTCGCTCTGGTGACTGACGCTCAGGCACCGCCCCCCCCCGGTGAATTCGATCACCATGGTTTCGGCCCCGGTAGACCGATGGCTGGTTCGTTTGAGTTTGGAGGCCTGGTAGGAGGTTTCGGCGGCAAGACGGTTACCGGCAAGCCGTTTCAGGCCAAGTTTACAATTACTCGCACGGAGACGCTCCCCAACAATTCGATCGCGAACACCGTCACCGGCGTGCTCGCGCGCGATACCGACGGCAGCACGTACCGCGACGTTACGCTGCCCGCGATTGGGCCATGGGCGTCTTCGGGCAAGCCGCAGGAATTTGTGTATATCAAGAATGTGACGAAGCTGATGGACTACATCGTGGATGTGACGAAGGGAACGTATCAGGAGTTTCCTTCCCGTTCCCGCAATTCTGCGGGCGGGGATCACAATCCCGCCTGGGGGCCGCACAATGGATTGAACGGCGGCGGTGCCGGTAACGAAACGGTAGCCGATAACCCTTCAGCAATGTATTCCGATCCGGGTACTGGCACAAGCTACAAAGTTGATGATAAGAAAGTCATTCGCACCATCCCAGCGGGCCAGATTGGGAATCAAAACGATATCGTCATTACCTCCGAGCGCTGGTATTCGGCTGACCTGGATCTCGTGTTGCAAGAGACGCGTGACGACCCGCGCTTCGGTAACTCGACGTACCACTTGACTAACATCGGGCCGACATCTGTTTCATTTACCCCGGATCCGTCTCTGCAGCTCGTGCAGAAGGGAAAATTCGCTCGCGGTGGCGGCCCGCGAGGCCCTGGGAAGCAACCGCCTCCGCCACCGCCGCAGGATTAATCCACTGCTGACGATTTGCCCGCAAACATTCTCTGGCGGGCTCCAAGTAGAGCCCGCACCCGCGGGCATGTAAGGGGGCACGCCACGTTCGCGTGCCCTTTTTTGCATTCTGGTACTGCGGTCCGGCCCAGAGAACAAAATAAAATAAGTCACGACAGCGATTTGACAGCATCTCGTGGCCCGCTTACTATCAGGATTCACGCTTCAAGTGCGGAGGTCGCTTGCTTTTGCAGGCCGCCTTCCGTCTCTGTGGAATCACCCGAGACATGCCATACTATTCCGGTGGGCTCCAGGAGCCGACACCCGAAAAGGACGAATGAACACTCCCCGACCCAAGGCGAAGTACTATCTTACGACGCCGCTTTATTATACGAATGGGCTGCCGCACATAGGGCACACGTATTCGACCGTCGTGGCCGATGTGATTCGCCGGTATAAGCGCATGCGCGGATTTGACGTGTTCATGACGACTGGGGCGGATGAGCACGGCGTCAACGTGGAACGTTCTGCAAAGAAGGCAGGGAAGTCGCCGCAGGAGTATTCAACGGCCATCGCCGCTCAGTGGCGGCAACTCTGGGACGAACTGGGTATCCCCGGCGATGAATTCATCCGTACGACGGATGAGAGGCACCATCGGACCGTGCAGTGGCTGTTCAAACGCTGCCGGGAAAATGGATACATCGAGAAAGGTCACTACACCGGCCAATATTGCGTGCATGACAATGCCTATGTTGTGGACGCGGGACCCGGCGATCCCTGTCCGGATTGCGGGCGCCCAACCGAAACGGTCACCGAGGAGAATTATTTTTTCAAGCTCTCCGAGTTTCAACAGAAGCTTCTCGATTTTTACGCCGCGAATCCCGACTTCATTCGTCCTGAAAGCAGAAGAAACGAAGTTTTAAGTTTTGTGCAGGGCGGATTGAAGAATCTCTCCATCACGCGCACCACGATTCGCTGGGGCATCCCGGTGCCGGGCGAAGCGCCACATGTGTTCTATGTGTGGTTTGACGCGCTGATCGGATACCTGAGCGCCGTGGGTGGTCCGGAATTCGACGAGAGGGGACTGTGGCCCGCGAATTTGCACATGGTTGGTAAGGAAATCATCCGTTTCCACGCTGTCTACTGGCCCGCATTTTTGATGGCGGCGGATTTGCCGTTGCCCAGACAGATTTGGGCGCACGGCTGGCTATTGTTCGACAGCGAAAAGATGAGCAAGTCGCGTGGCAACGTGGTGCGGCCACGGCCGATCGTCAATGTCTTGGGAATCGAGCCATTGCGATACTACCTGCTTCGCGAAATTGTGTTCGGACAGGACGGCAGTTTTTCCTACGACGCGTTGGTGAGCCGCTACAACAGCGACTTGGCAAACGGCCTCGGAAACCTTGCCAGCCGTACGCTGACGATGATCGACAGATATTTTGGGGGACAGATTCCGACACCGCCCGGCTATGGGGCTTTGGGAAATGAACCCGGAACCGCCGATTTTGCCGCCGAGGCGCTGACACGCATTACACAGTTATACGACCGGTTCAGTTTCTCACTGGCGCTCGAAGCAATCTGGGAGCAGGTGGCGACGATTGACAAGTATTTGACGATCAAAAAGCCCTGGACGCTGGCGGAGCAGCCGGAAAATCGCGAGCAGCTGGCAAAGGTGCTCTACACAGCGGCGGAAGGACTGCGAATCATTACGGCGTTGGCGCATCCCGTTCTTCCTCAATCGACGGAAAAAATCTGGCGCCAATTGGGTCAGACCACTCCGCTCGCCAGCATCCAGATGGACCAGATTTCCTGGGGACAACTCAAGCCCGGTACAAAGATCGGCAAACTCGAGGGAATTTTCCCGCGCGTCGAAAAATCCGAAGCGATCGAAAGGATAGAAGCTATGGAGCAGGAACAGAACAAGGCCGCCGAAGCGGCGGCAGCAACACCGGCCCCCGCGCCCGCCGCGACGGGTGCAGCGGCGGCTCCAGTGGTTGCGGCGCCGGCAAAGATTGGAATCGAGGATTTTGCGAAGGTTGAAATGCGCGTGGGGCAGGTGAAATCCGCCGAGCGAGTGGCCGGCGCCGACAAGTTGCTTCAGCTTCAAGTTGATATCGGTGATGAGGTCCGGCAAATTGTTGCGGGGCTCGCGTTGGCGTATAAGCCGGAGGAACTCGTCGGCCGCAAAGTTGTGGTTGTGACGAACCTACAGCCGCGCAAGCTACGCGGCGTGGAATCGAACGGCATGATCGTGGCGGCATCTTCCGGGCCTGACGGCTCTCCCGTGCTCGCCGGATTTATGGAAGATGTGCCGGTAGGGGCGCGGTTGAAGTAGTTAAGCTGGGCTGAAGAGTGTAACAATTACGATTGGCGACAGACATGTGTCGCACCTACGGTGTTTAGAATTCGTTGGCCACCGGTCCCAGCCCTTACGGGCTAGGCTACGGTCTGTCACGCCTTCGGCGCTTCGGGCCTGGCCGGGCGCTTCGGCATTGTCGTGAACGGCAGATGCCTAGGATCGCTTAAGATGCGACCGACAAAGTTTACCTGGTCGCAACACAGATTCCCGGAGGTTGTTCGATACGCTCCACCGCGGCCTAGACCTGCTGAAGGAGACGCCGAAATACCTTGGGCACTTGATGGACCTGATTGACTCACATGCGCACGTGGATGTCTCCGATTTCGATGCCGACCGCGATGCGATGCTCACGCGAGCGCGGTTGGCTGGCGTCGGGATGATGCTCGCAATCGGGAATGGGCCTGAGGTGGAGAAACTCGGGACCGCGATTCCTTACGCCGAGCAGCATGATTGGATTTACGCCTCCATTGGGATTCATCCCCACGAAGCGAAGCACGCGACCGATGCGCATTACGAAGAACTCGAGCGGCTGACGCAGCATCCGCGGGTAATCGCGTGGGGCGAAATCGGGCTCGACTATCATTACGACCACTCGCCGCGGGACATTCAAGCTCGTGTGTTTCGCCGCCAGCTTGGGCAGGCGCGTGCCGCGAAGATTCCCATCGTAATTCATTGCCGGGAGGCCTGGCCGGATTGCCTCAAAATTCTGGACGAGGATTGGCGAAGTTCAGCGTTAGGAGGAATTTTCCACTGCTATGCGGGCACAATTGAGCAAGCGCGCCACGGCATGGAAATGGGTTTTCTGGTATCGTTTGCGGGGAATGTGACCTATCCGAAGGCGCAAAACCTGCGCGATGTGGCCCGGCAGATTCCGTTGGACCGTTTGCTGGTCGAAACCGATTCGCCGTTTCTAGCTCCCCTTCCGCATCGAGGAAAGCGAAACGAACCCGCCTACGTGGTGGAAGTAGCGCGAACCATCGCGAATGTGAGAAACTTGGCACCCGACGAGATTGCCCGGGCAACAGGGGAGAATTTTCGAAGGTTTTTCGGCCTTGCCCAATCCGTCGCACACGACACGAAAGTTCCGGGAGGAGCGCCATCTCACTTCTGACGGCCAAGGAAATCTTTGATCTGGTTCGCGAGGACTTGATCAAAGTCGAACAGGAACTTACGCTCCAGAACAGCTCTGCCATTGAGCCGGTGGCAGAGATTTCCAGTTATCTGCTGGCTGGAGGTGGCAAGCGCCTCAGGCCCGCGCTGCTGCTCTTATCCGCGGGTTACGCGGGATATCGTGGCGACAGCGCCGTCCGGCTGGGAGCCGTCGTCGAGCTGATTCATAGCGCCACGTTGATCCACGACGACGTCATTGATGGCGCGAACACCCGTCGGGGCCGGCCATCCGCAAATTCCCGGTGGGGCAATCACCGAAGCGTGCTGGCGGGCGACTGGCTCTACATGCAGTCGTTTCAAATGGCGCTCGCCGAACGCAATTTCAAGATTCTCGATGTCCTGATCGAACTCACCCAGAACATGGTGGAAGGTGAACTGGTCCAGCTGACGAAACTGGGACGGATGGATTTGACCGAACAGGACGCCGTCGAACTGGCGGCGCGGAAGACGGCGTGCTTGTTTGCAGGATGCGCGCGGCTCGGCGCAGTCCTCGGAAACCTGGATGATGCAGGCCAGCAGTCCATGGCTGACTACGGGCATTTCGCCGGACTCGCGTTTCAGCTTGTGGATGACGTGTTGGATTTTACGGCGTCCCCCGAGCAACTGGGCAAACCCGTGTTGAGCGATTTGAAGGAAGGCAAGGTCACACTGCCGCTAATCTATGCGCTCGAAAGCGCCGGCACAGAGGGACAGCGGCTGGTTCAAACCGTGTTGGAAGAAAAGGGATTTGACAGCGTGCGGCCGGAGGAGATTACGGCCCTGGTGCAAGAGTCTGGTGCGCTGGACCGAACGCGAAATGCCGCGCACGACTTCGCCCGTCGCGCCAAGGCCTGCCTGAATGGAAACTCGAAATCGGATTTCGGGCGTGCGCTGCTGACCGTTCCGGATTTTATCCTCGACCGGGATAATTAGCCCTGGTCCGCTAAATTATGGCGGCCTTGTTTAACTAAAGGCCGAACGCCATTCTGGCGGGCTCCAAGTAAAGCGCGCACCCGAGCAGGTCTTCCCATGCTGCCCTTCAAGGTTGTTTATCATCCTCGCTACGATTTGGATATCGGACCGCACGTCTTCCCTTCACAGAAATTTAAGATGGTTCGCGATGCCCTGCTCGAGGAAGGGCTGGCCGACGAGAGCGATTTCCTTGAGCCCGGACCCGCAGCCGACGACGACGTCCTGCGCGTGCATACTCCGGCGTATGTTCAAAAGCTGCAGACCGATTCGCTCACACTGAGCGAGCGGATGAAGCTTGAGATTCCCGTCTCGGAGTCAACGGTGAAAGCTTTCTGGCTGGCGGCGGGGGGATCTATCCTGGCGGGCCAGCAGGCTCTGCGGGATGGCTTTGGCGCAAACCTCAGCGGCGGTTTCCATCACGCGTACCCGGGCCACGGCGAAGGATTTTGCATGCTTCATGACGTAGCCATCGCGATCCGGACTCTGCAGGCGAGGGGAGAAATTCGCACGGCGATGACTGTGGACACGGATGTGCATCACGGCAATGGCACGGCGGCGATCTTCGCGAATGACGCCAGCGTTTTTACACTCTCCATCCATCAGGAAAATAACTATCCCATGCCGAAGCCGCCGTCGGATCAAGACATCGGCCTCGACGATGGCACCCGAGACGCGGAGTACCTGGAAGCTCTGGAAGAGGGCTTGATTCATTCCCTCAAAACGATGACTCCAGACTTGATCTTCTATGTGGGTGGAGCGGACCCGTATCGCGAGGATCAGCTAGGCGGGCTGGCCCTGACGATGGAAGGTTTGCAGAAGCGCGATCAACTGGTGTTCGAGCACGCGCGCCGGCGGGGAATTCCCGTGGCGTCCACTATGGCGGGCGGCTACGCCAGGCGCGTGGCCGACACGGCTCGAATTCACATCAACACGATTGTTGCTGCCCGCGATGTGATTTTGCAGGAGTCCTCTGCAGGCAGGGAGTGAACCTCACCGTATTGAATCTTAAGAATATCGACGGCTTCTAGGAACACTTACTGAGAGGGGTTGCTGGACGTTTTCGTGATTGCTCCCGATAGAGCCTCGACGAAATTGTCTGGGACGAAGCCCTGAATGCGATACGCAACTTTTCCTCCACGGTCGAGGACAATAATTGTCGGAATCGATTCGACTTTGAGCAACGCGTCGAGGCCGTCGGCGAAGACCATTGTGCCCTCGAATTGTTTTTCCTTGAGGAACTGGGCGACCTGGCCTTCCTCTTCGTCTTTGTTTACTGCCAGGAAGATAACGTCGTCGTGGGCGGCGAACTTCTTACGGACATCGGACAATGCTTCTTCCGTGATCCGACAATAGGCGCACCAGGTGGTCCAGAAGTCTAGGACGACGGTCTTTCCGCGCGTATCGGCCAATTTCATGGCAGCGCTTCCATCCACGCGGCGCAAGCTGAACTGGAAGGGATCAGTCAGACCTTTGTTGTAGGCAGGCGGTTCCGGAGCGCCCGCTTTGGCCAAGGCCCTAGCTTTGTCATAGGAAGTGAGCAAGAGATCGCCCAGCCCTACGTTGGAATCGTGGGTGGCCCGCCAGAGGTTGCCCATTTCGAGCCGCAGCCCTTCTCGGCTCACCGCATTTTCATTGGGGTCTTGACCGGTCAGCAGGAATGCGGCGGCGTATTGCCGAACCGCTTCGTCCGCGTTCTTGCCCTCCTCGGCGATTTCTCCGAGATTCAGTGCCGCCTCCACGTTTGGCAGAAGCCGAAAACCTTCGCTCAGGTCTTTCACGGCATCATTGGTCTTGTGCAGATGCCTTTCGATCTTCCCGCGCAGCACATAGAGATTCATGGTGAATTTGACGCGGCCGGCCTGCCAATCCTCAAGCGTCATTTGAGGAGAGCGTGATTCCGGGTCAGCCTTGGCTATAAGTTCCAGCAGGTGCGTGTCGTAACCAATCGCGCGCACCTGGCTCGCCTCGTCCGGCATTCTCTCAAGCAGCGTAGCAGCCACATACAGGGTTTGGCTGTCCTCCGGTTGAATGGCGAGGATTTGTTCGGCGTATTCAAGCGCGCGCTTGGGATTCTGAAGCTGCATTTCTGATTCGAGCAGAGCGCGATAGATTGGCGCACGGCGCGGGGAATCGGGATATTTAATGAGATAGGCTTCGAGATTGCGAATCAGCGCGGCTCTGTCATTGCCCGCTTGCTGAACGGTCGCCTGCAACTCGGCGTCTGGAGTAAGAGGCGCATCCTGGGCCTGGGCGGGCGCGGGCTCGCTTTTTGGTTTGGGTGCCGCTGGCGCCGCCGGTTTTTTCTGCTGTGCGGTGGAAGGCTTTGCCGGCGTGGCGGCTTGAGGGGATGGAGACTGCTGCCGTGCGAACGCCGCCGCGGAAACGCTCAACGCCAAAAAACAGAAGAGAATATGCATTCGGCTGGGCATAGAGGGGGATTGTAACTCGAAATGCGATTCCATTCCCTGAAATGAATTTGTGGCCGTGCGAATTTCGCCATCTTAGAACAATGCACCGTGGGCGAAACTACTTGAAATCAAGCAGAACGTCTACCGTGTGCTGATCGGGATTGGGGCGCAGCCAGTGTCCGCACTCGGTGTAATGGAGGGGGATCTCGCCGAAAATCTCGCGTCCCGGCTTAGCCAGTACTGTGAGGAGCTTCTCGAAGTAACCGTTGTCAAAAATCTGCCCCGGTGCGAGTTGCCACGCGTGACGCAGTTGTCTTTCCGCGTCGAGAGAAAGGCCGGTAACGACCATTTCACCCATGCGATATTGGGGGCCTTCCGCGATGTTAACGCGATACGAAACACGACGGGCGTTGTCGTCAAATTCCGGCTGAACGTCAAGCTTTGCGTCCAAATATCCCCGTTTCCCGTATTCCAATTCCAATTCCCGCCAAAGCGCGTCAATCTTCATCCCATCGGCAACTTCACCTGTTTTGATTCCCACCGCTGCATCCAGACTCGTGGAAGGCACAGCTGTATTGCCCTTCCATGACACGCCGTTCCACGAATACATCGGGCCCGGCGCGACGGGAATCAGGGCCTCAACATTCGATTCCGCGGGATCAGCGGAACTGCCCATCATGTGGGGCTCGGGAGGTCCGATCTTCGCGCGGAGATATCCCTTCGAGGCGTACAACGGGCGCAGGTGCTCGTTTTCGAAAATTTCAATGGCGAAGCGCGAATACGGCTGACCCTTGATGTCTGAAATCCGGTCTTTGAGACGTTCGGAACTGGCTGCGAGAGGGTCGCCGAATTGCACCGATTGAATCCTAAGTCCGGGAGCTTCCACCCGGAATTGCAGGACCATGCCGTTGCCGGTCGGCGCCGCGACAAGTTGATGTGTGAGCTCCCCCTTAATGTGGCGGGAAGCCAGCAACTTGTCGAGCACATTGGCGATTTCGTCGACCATGACGCCACTTTCAGGCGACTCGCCCGTAAACAGACCTACCTCCCGGCGAACGGCCGCGGCGATTTCATCGTCCGTGAACCAAGGAAAATCATCGAACGAGAGCGGAACCGTGTGGCCTTCCTGAACCTGGAATTCAAGGGAGATCGTCTCTGCTTTGGAAGAGAAGCGGTAGTTGACCGCAGAAAAAATGCCGAGTGCGGCGAGACGATCTGCGGCAGCTTGAATCTGGTCCGCGCTTACGACATCGCCGATCTTGAGTCCGCTGGCGGAGACGATCTGGTCGATGGGAAACTTGCGCGTACCGGTGACAGTAATGCCCGCGATCTTGGAGACCTTTGGCGCGGTCTCTCCCTGCTGCTGCGCATGTACCCGTGGCGCAGCGGAAACGATCAGGGTCGCGGCTAAGAGTTGGAGAAGTTTGCGTCCCACAGCAGAGCTATTCTACGCGAGGACCACGCAAATGGTGAAGGGAAGTGTTGTGGCGAAAACTCTCAATACCGCTCAACACCGTTTCCGCTTTTGGGGAAAAGTTCCGTGCCATCGGCCAGGGACACTTTCTCCAGACGGAGGATCTTTAGACCATTTTTCGCCCGGTATCCCACGAGAATGACCTCCTCCCCAGGCTTCAGCGTATTTCTTTTCCAGCCAGCCGCCCGGGACAGAATGTTCGGACTGTTCAACTCGCCTTGCCAGTTCTCTGCGCTACCGTCGTCTTTCTTTACGTCGAGCGAAATCTCAACGTGTGGATTGCCAAAGTGGAAATCCGTGACGATTCCTCTGATCGTAACTAGCTTCGTCGTGTCGTAGCCTGCCGAGCCATGGTGCCCAAACGCCAGCTTCGGAGAAAGAAGAGCGACAACAGCGACGAGGAAAACGGGCAATTTTGCACTCACACAAAAACTCCAAAGTAGTCTGGGGCGATTTTACCGGAAGCGAACTCTCGATCGCTCATAATGTGCTCTCGTCATCCAAGGCAGGGGCGTAGCGGCGCAAGAGTGTGATGCAGAACACCAATACGAGAACGAGTGCGACAAGCAGGCCAAGCTCAAGCATCGAACTGCGAAAGATGCTCTGGCCGTCGGATGTCCAATTCCCAGCTTTGGTAAGGGCAGACATTTCTAAGCTGATCACGAGAACGCGCCGAATCGAAGCAATCAGCCCCACAATCAGAAAAGGTTCGGCGGAAAGCACTATATGCGAGCGGAGCGTGATGCGCACTGTATGGAGGATCTCCACCAGCATGAGCACAAGCAACAATTGGTCGAGGACCCGCAACACATCATTTGCAACACTCCCTTGAGCGATGCTCTGCAAGAGTATTTGGCCGGCACCCACAATGGTTACAAGAGCCGTAATGGACAGCAAAACAGCCAGTAGAACGTATACGACGACCTCGCCTCTCCGTAGATAGTAGTCAAAAAGGCGGGTTGGCACTTCGGAGGGCATTTGCGCGGATCGTAACAGAATGGCTTGACTGCTTCAATTCTAGAGAACACTTAGATAGTTCGAAATCCTAACTCTGACGGTCCACGCTTCGCTTGAAGGGCTCAGGGTCAATCTTTAACGCAAGAGTAGAGCCCCCATGCCGTCCCCGACTCCCAACCGGCCATAAGAAAAATTGACTAGACTCCGCGTGAAACAGGACTATCATTTGAATAATGGTCCTGTTTCGCAACAAACCCGGGATTGCTTGCCTGAAACGCGTGGTGTTTTGGGCTTTAGCGATTGCGTTGTCTGCCGTGCCGATCCGAGCGCAAAAAGGCAGCCCTCCGTCCGGCGGAGCGGGTGGGGCGGGGGGATCTCGCGGATCGAGCGGAGCGCCACCACCGCGCAGTAGCCGTCCCGACGTGTCTATAACGCAGCCTGGAATGCCCAACACGCAACCCGGCGTGTTCAGTCCTCCGATGGAGCCACTTCCGAAACCAATGGTGGTCGAGGATGAAACATGCCTTCCATGGGACCTTCCCGATATACGCGGGGCCACTGTGAGCGCGATAAGGCTGGGGGTGCCCTCGAAGGCCAGAAACGAATATGAAAAGGCCTGCGGCGCCTTTAAGAGAAAAAAACTGCCCGAAGCCGAACAGCACGTTCGCGACGCAATTGACAAGTATTCGAACTATCTTGCCGCGTGGGTGATGTTGGGGCAGGTCCTCCAGGGCGAGCAGAAGATGAAAGAAGCTCACGATGCCTGTTCGCAGGCCTTGAGCGTGGATCCGACTTACTTGCCGCCATACCTTTGCATAGCGGGACTTTTGGAACGCGAGAATCAATGGGGCGAGCTTTTGACCGTGTCCGGCCGGTTTCTCGGTATGAATCTAGTTGGCGATAGGTATGCCTACTACTACAGCGCCATAGCCCACTTCCATCTCTACGATTTACCGGAAGCGCAAAAAAGTGTTTTGCGAGCGATTGCCATCGACAGCGAGCACCATCAGCCCGGTCTCTACTTCTTGCTGGCTCAAATTTACGGCGAGCAGGGCGATGTGGCTAATGCGTCCGCCCAGATCAAGCAATTCTTGAAATATAACAATGTTCGGCAGGACAAGGATGCCGCGAAACAGTACCTCGCCAAACTTCAGTCGCAACAAACCCCGAAGTAAATGTGTCGCGCGGATTGAACTTTCTTTTCCTGCCGCGAAAGGCAAGTTTCCGACGGTTAGAGATTTTTTCTCCCTTGCCCAAAGTTTCTTCAAAGGTACAATGACAACGCTTGGATGGCCCAAACCAGAAGCGCCTGAGGTTAGCGCAGTCCACAATGCTTCGTCCAAACGATAAGGACAGAATCATCGAGCACTATGACGTCGTCAGCCCCTACTACCGCTCGCTCTGGGGCGAGCACCTGCATCACGGATATTGGATTCGCGGGGATGAATCAAAGGAAAAAGCGCAGATTCAGCTTATCGAGCATCTGGCACAGCTTGCAAACGTGAAGCCCGGCGCAGATATTCTTGATATTGGCTGCGGCTTCGGCGCCAGCAGCCTTTACCTGGCCAAACATTACAACGCCGCGGTCACAGGCATCACTATTTCCTCTGTACAGGTCGAAATGGCGATCCAGGCCGCGGCAGCGGAACGACTCGACGCGAAGTTCCTCTTGATGGACGCGGAAGCGATGACGTTCCAGAAACCATTTGACGTCGTTTGGTCCGTGGAATCAATCTCCCATTATCAGAATCTCCAACGTTTCTTTGCTTCCGCCGCGAAGCTCGTGAAACCTGGCGGCTCGTTCGCGATCACCGACTGGTTCAAAAAAGAGAATCTCTCTTCCGAACAAACGCGAAGATCCATCGATCCCATTGAAAAGGGCATGTTCGTAGAACTCCACGTGATGGATGACTATGAAAGATTCCTCACTTCAAACGGCCTGCAAATTATGCACCGCGAAATTCTGAACAAAAATTGCGCCAAAACGTGGGACCTGAGTCTCGAAATCATTAAAGACAAGAGTTTCTGGGTGCTCGCCGCGAAATACGGCACCCACTTTGTTTCCTACCTCAAGGCGTTTGAGGCCATGCGCTCCGGTTTCGCTTCCGGTAATTTCGTCTACGGCCTGATGCTCGCGTCGGCCGTTTCAAATGCCTGATCAGCGCGGAAAGAGGCCGCAGACTACCCGGGTCTACAGTATTTAGTGTATTGAACCGAGCGCACACACACTGTAGGGTGGAGTCCTCCGAGGCTAACTTAACCGCCGCGAGTGCTCTAGAGCCTAGCCACTGTTCTAGAGCACTCCGCGGACGGCAAAACTTTGAAGTCCCTACTCCCTCCTGGGGGCTCTTATCAGGATTTCCTCACCATTGTGTTATAAATCAGGATCGCGATAGAAGCTAAACACCTGGCGGCTGCCCTACCTTAGGTCTAGACGAGATATCGCAGGGGCGGGTCTCCGGTGTATAAGTGTGGTATCGATATTCCGGTAGGTTTCAATGAGAAGAGTGGGTAGGACCGGGTTCATGTTAATAGCCGTGCTTGCGGCGATGGCCTCGTTTGGACTCGTGGCACGCGCTCAACAAACACAGTACCCCAAGCAAACCCAACTCCCCAATCCGTATCGTCTGGTGGAGAACTGGCCTACGCTGCCCAAGAGCATGAATGGAGGCCGATGGGGAGAATTGATCAGGGCAGATATCGATCCGCAAGGCAACATCTGGGTCTTTCATCGATGTTTCAATACCGAGCCTGCAGGCTTCGCCACGTGCGTCGGCCGCGCTGAGCCGCCGATTTTAGAGTTCGATCCGTCGGGCGAGCTTCTGACGAGCTTTGGTGGCGGGATGTTCGCGTTTCCTCACGGGTTTACGATTGATGCGCAGGGAAACTTGTGGGCGAGTGACGCGAACAAGGATGAGACGGTACTCGGCATCTCGGCCAAGGACTCGAACGGCGTGGTCAGGGGCCACCAGGTTTTTAAATTGAGTCATACCGGCAAGATTCTGATGACCATCGGCAAAGAAGGCGTAGCCGGGAATGGCCCGGATACCTTCGATCAGCCCTCCGGGATTGCCGTTGCGCCCAATGGCGATATTTTTGTGACGGATGGACATGGCAAAAATGACCGCGTGGTGAAGTTTTCAAACGGCGGCCGATTCATCAAGACGTGGGGACACCACGGCGCGGGCCCTGGCGAATTCGATCAGCCCCACGACATCTCCATCGGCGGTTCCCAGGGCCGCGTGTTCGTCGCCGACCGCAGTAACAGCCGGGTGCAGATTTTCGATCAGGACGGCAACTTCATCGCCGCCTGGAAGCAATTTGGCCGACCCAGCGCGGTGTATGTTACGAAAGACGACACTCTTTACGTGAGCGACTCGCAATCGAATTCGACCGTCAATCCGGGATACACGCGCGGTATCACGGTTGGTAGCGCTAGAGACGGTTCGCTCAGAGCTTTCATACCCGACCCTGATCTCGATCGAGCCGATGTGAGCCGTATTTCCGGAGCGTCGGGCATCGTCGCGGACGACAAGGGCACGATCTACGCTGCGGACGTGGGCCCGCACAAGTTGAGGAAATACATCAAGGTCAAATAAAGACTAACACCAAGAACAAAGGAGGAGCGCGATCACAAAAATCTTTGTTGCTCTATCGCACGTCTTGGCGACAGTCCCGTTGCGATACCTCGCGATGCGATCGTCCATTCAACGTGCCATGGCGGCGATGATTGTGATCGTCGCGTTCCTTTCGGCATTCAGCAGGCCGACTGGCAGCACGCCGCCGCAACAGGCACCGCTACACCTCAATCCGGCGGTCGAGAAACTGGCACACGGACAAGCCATCATCGGCACGCAAACCGACGATATGTCACTGCAGAATTGCCACTCGCTCGCCCGCATGGATTTCGATTACTCATACGTTGACATGGAGCACGGGCCGCTGAATCTCGATGGCCTGGCCTATTGCGTGGCGGCCATGGTCGACAAGGCTGCAGTTCTCAAGAAAGGCAATGCTCAGCCAAATGTGGCTCTTTTTGCGCGATTCCCTTCGTATGGGCGTGACCTCGAGAGCAACGATTGGATCGTCAAGTAGGCTCTGGACATGGGCCTGATGGGCATCATCTTCAACGGTGTCGACAACAAAGAGCAAATGACGCGTCTGATTCAGTACATGCGCTATCCGCAACAGAAAATGTCGAAGTACCAAGAGCCGCGCGGATTGCGCGGCTACGCACCGAGGAATGCAATCTTTGCGTGGGGCGTCTCCGCCGCGGAGTACGAGAGACGCGCCGAAGTTTGGCCGCTCAATCCGGAAGGCGATCTTCTTGCAATCCCCATGATCGAAACCGCGGAAGGCCTGAAGAACGTCAACGAGATTACCTCTGTGCCCGGCGTTGGCGCAATCTTCATTGGCGCGGCAGGAGATTTGCACCAATATCTTGGGGTGCCGCAAGATTCGCCAGAGGTGGAACAGGCCCGTCAGACGATTCTGGCAGCGTGCAAGGCCCACAACGTCGCTTGCGGCATAACCGCGCTCACAAAGGCTGACGTGGATAAGAGGCGCAGAGAGGGATGGAAGATGATCAGAACAGGGCGCGGAGAGTAAGAGACCCAACAGACGCCTTCGGCGGGCTCGAGGAGGACAACGCAATGAACTCACAAGCGAAACCTTCCAGAAGAACTTTGATGAAGTGGGGACTTGCCTCGACGGGATTTCCTATCGTCTCGCGAGCGATGACACAAGCGGCCGAGGCAAGGTCAAGGCCGGAAAAACGAGAGCCCGGCGGGTCAACCATTGCGCTACCTTCGGGAGCTCAATTGTTTTACCAGGAAGACTGGTTAGGCGCCCCGTGGCTTGACGGTGAACCTGTTCTGTTTCTGCACGGTAACCTCGAAACCAGTGAAGTCTGGTACGGCTGGGTGCCGCGGATGGCGCAGCGCTTCCGCCTTTATCGCCCCGATCTGCCGGGCTTCGGGCGTTCGAAGGCACCCTCCAATTTCGAATGGTCACTCGCGAACTACACGAAGGTAGCAGCCGATTTCCTGGACGCAGTCGGGGCGGGATCGGCGCACGTTATCGGCGCAAAGACGGGAGGGGCGATTGCGATGCAATTCGCGGCGACCTATCCCCAACGGACCCGCACGCTCGTGGTCGCGAGTGGTCCGTTTAGTTCGGTGGATCCCAAGACTGAAAACTCCTCGCAGCAAGTCAGACTCGGCTCGGCAGCGACGAAAGAGGAAATGGAATATTTCGACAAACTGCGGGACGCGACCAGTCCGGAAACGAGACGCGGAATCGGGTCGATCATCTCCACAATCAATCTGGATAACCTCCTGGCCAAGATCACGGCACGCACGCTGATCATTACCTCGGATCGCAGCGCGTTGCAATCGGTGGAGACGGTCCTTCGTTACCAGCCAAAAATTCCAAATTCGAGACTGCTGGTATTAACAAGCGACGCCTACCACGTGGCCGTCGCGAACGCCGATGAATGTGTAACGAACGTTCTGGCCTTCTTACAGGAAACAAAAGTGCAGGCATGATCCGTGGTCATGGCATTGAGAACTGGCATGGAACATTGCATTTCGAGACAGTCGGTTGTATGTTGCCGATCTGTTCGAGAAGGAAAATGCAGTTCTCAGCTGAAATGAAAATTCTGATTGAAAAGGGGAAAACGAAATGAAGTTCTTACTGACGCTGGCGACATTGTTCACGATGGCTGTCTTATTGACCGCTGCCCCGGCTTCTCCGGGAGCTGGCGTTCCGGCAGCCGTTCACTACATCGACCACGACAAGGTCACCACTGTAATGTCCAAGGGCGGACCGATCGTGAGCGATCCCGGACTGGTCATTTTGGCTAATCGCCGGGAAGTGGGCCCGGTTGAATACCATGACCATACCAACCACGTCTTCATCATGGTCGAAGGTGAGGCGACGTTCATTACGGGAGGAACCATGGTGGACGCCAAGCGAACCGCGCCGGACCAGATGCGAGCAGCATCCATTGAAGGCGGCGTGACCCACCACCTGACCAAGGGCGACGTGATTACCATTCCCGCAAAGACGCCGCATTGGTTCAAGGAAATTCCGACGAAAACGGTCGCCTACTATGCGGTGAACATCGAGAGTGAATAGACCGTGGAGGGGCGCTCAGCTGTGCTGACTTCAGGTCCTCCCTTTTTCAGACTTAGTGGTTTCTTGAATTACGCGGGGATCGCTAAGAACGAGCAGGCCTAGACGAATAGCCTAAGGCTTAAATTCAATTAGAATATTGCGAATAGGAACGCTGCCGACATCTTTGGAAGTGTGAACTACCGCCGGCCGGAAAGTCACCAGGTCGGGAACCAGTTCTCTGGTTTCCGATTTCCCATCCGTCCATTGCTGTACCTGCGTTCTATTTAGAAAAATTGCGAGCCGTTGATTGTGACTGTGACGCGAACTGGTCTCACCCGGCTGCATTTTTTCCTCAAAAATCGTGAATTGTTTTCCATCGTACAAAATCTTGTTATCCGGTGCGGGAGGAGTATCGGCGCTTGGGGCGGTTACCTGGGGATGCGCAGGCTTGATGGCGACTTCCAGGTATTCTCCACTTTTAGGAGGAAAGTAGCGTTCGCCTGTTTTGAAGACTTTGATGTCGCCTCGTTCCATCTTTTGACCGCCCAACTCTACGGGGCCGAGCGCCAGCACAACCCGATCTCCGCAGGATGGCGTACCCTCCGCGCACGGCGCACGGTTCCTAAAAACCCGAACGAAATCATTTTCCAGCAGGGGACCTGGCCCAAAGGTTTGAAAAAAGAGCAGCGCTGCAAGGATCGTCCGCATGGCGGGAGTTTACACCACTATTCGCGCGAGTTCCCTGGCGTATTCCTCGGAATCTCGGCAATCGACTTGCCAATGAATTCAAGATAGCTGCGTGTGTAGCCTTCGAGCCCAGCCGAGAATTCACGAGAAATCTCCGCCGTTCTCTCTTCCAGGGTCTTGGTTACGTGGCTTCCCATGGAAATGAGAAGCGACTGCACATGTTCCCTCGCAGCTGTTTCGAAATCTTGAGAGAGTTTGAGCAGCGTTTCGGTAGTCTTAGCGGCAACAGCAGCGGAATTTTTATCCAGTTCGTCATGGACCTTGGCTAAACTTGCGTTGGCGCTCGATTCGAGTCGGCTTTCGAGTCCCGTATAAATTGCCTGAGATTCTTTCTGGAATGCCGTCTCGGAAGCTGTCAGTGTCTGAAGGGTTTCCTTTGCTTCTGCGAGCATGGGGGCAACCTGGTCTCGCAGCCGCGACACGAAGCGGTCCACAGCTTCGCCGCGTGTGGTTTCCATGCTGCGTTGTACTCGCTCAATCGTGCTGACGGCCATGCTGTCCAAGCGCTGACTCACCTCTTTGGCCTGACTCATCATGTGCTGTCTGGCGCTTTCCATATCTTGCCCAATCTTTTCCACCCACCGTGCATAATTGTTTCGCGCGCCGGCCTCATGCGCCTCGTTCAGTTCTTTCAGCGCGAGGCGAGTGAGATCTTCTTTGGAAGCCAAAATCACGGACTGCAATGCTTTAATCGCTTCCTGACGCAACTGCAAGCGAACCTCGTCCAGCAATCGGCTTTTTTGCTCGGTCAGCGCCGTTTTTGTGGCGTGGGATGCCATGGCTTGCATCTGTTCACCCAAGCCGGCCATCAATTGAGCAAGCGACGACAAGGGAGGGGCAGCTGCGTCGGTTCTCTCGACCTGGGAGATCCTGCCAGACTCTACGACCGTCGCCGGTGGCGTTTGCTGTTCCGTTCGAGTGACAACGCGTAACTCGCGCCCGGAGGCAGCGGGCTCACTTGTGACCGGCACCCGCACTGGAAACCAATCCTCAGGCGGAGAAGCGATCCCCCAGATATTGCCGGCAACTTCCAGCTCTACGGCGACCTGGAAACCCACCTTGCCACCGAGATTTTGTACCCATTTCACTCGCGCCCGGCTGGAGCCATGTGAGGAGCCATCATTGGGCGATTTCACATCCAGATACACGACCTCACCCTGAATGACCTCGTACTTCGACTGGTACGCGCAGCCGTGGCAACTGATCGACAGAGTTGAAACCTGCTCCTGGTAAGGTTCACGGAAGGCACCCAAACCCTGTACGGCGACCGGCACGGAACGGTCAATCCGCGTGCTACGACGTTTTTGTGCATAGGCAATCTGGCGGGACGACACGGAATCCTCCAATGAGGGCTGAAGTAAAATCATACGTGAGAATGGGGCGAGAGGATTGGCGACACGCATACCCTGTTGCCGAGAAGTAACCGCCTCACTCCTTGGGGGCGGAAATTCACCCCCCACGAATGAAATGCTGCAAGCTTCCGGGAGACAACGCGGGTCCTACTGCCATTTCTGGACGGCTATAAACCGAGATCGCTTAGTCCGGGATGCCCATCGGGCCGGCGCCCGAGCGGCCAATGGTACTTACGATCCAACTCTTTAATTGGAAGATCATTGATCGATGCGAACCTCAACCGCATCAGGCCATGTTCATCAAATTCCCAATTCTCATTGCCATACGAGCGGAACCAATTCCCGGAGTCATCACGACATTCGTAGGCGAAGCGCACCGCAATGCGGTTTCCGTCATGAGCCCAGAGCTCCTTAACTAGCCGATAGTCCAGCTCTCTCGTCCATTTGCGCCTGAGAAATTCGATGATGTCTTGCCTTCCGTTCACAAATTCGGCGCGGTTTCTCCAGCGCGAGTCCGTCGTGTAAGCCAGAGCCACCTTTTCAGGGTCACGAGAATTCCAGGCATCTTCGGCCAGGCGGACTTTCTGAATGGCAGTCTCGCGAGTGAACGGGGGTAGCGGAGGACGGCTCGCTACGTCTACTTCGGTTTTCTGTTTGACCGGCGGCATATTTGGTCTCCTTCTGTTTGACTATTGCGGAGCATATCGGATGTTTCCGATGCGCGGGGTGCCGAGCAGCTGCTTCGTACGCGGGAATCTTCCCGACCCCGCCAGGCATCCTTCCCTTACTCCGTTACTTCCTTGGGATGCGCGGAACTCGTCCGCGGCGTCGGACTTTGCAAGATTATTTGGCGGGTCCGCGTCGCAACCGCGGCGCACGGCGCTATGATACGCGAGCTGCGGAAGGGTATTACTTCTGAGTTGGAGGTTGAGACGAATCGTGATCGGCTTGGGCAAGGGATGCGTCGATGACTCCGGTGAACGCAAGATAGTGGTGCTGAAATGTGGAAATGTCCGCCGCGAGGGCCATATCAATTCCGAGGACTTCTCTCGCATAAGCTAGCGATTTTTGGGCCCCGCTACCTTCGCCGACGGTCACCGGATTCACTAAGCCCTGGTCCAGGGCATCCAGGTTGCGGGCTAACTCGTTCAAGTCAATCAGAAGGAATAAGTCAAGTTTGAGTGTCTGCTTCTGTGACAGCTTTTGAATTTCGTCCCGGGCGTTATCGAGCGACTGTAAGCACCGGTTGTAGCTTCTCTCCAATTCGTTGCTCTCCTGAACATCGAGGCTCAATGATTTCACATCCATCTTTTTCAGTTGCGCTTGTGAGCGAAGCATATAGGTATCCAAATGCTTCAGAAAGATGGCAAATTCACCGTCGTTCATCAGGTGCAGGGCGGAGCGAGGCTGCGCCACGGGCAATTGAGAAGTGTGAGGAAACGCTGGAACGGCGCTCAGGAGCGCGAAGACCGTGACGATCAGTTTGCGAATCATTTGCCACCACCTCCGAACTGCGACTGACGGATTTCAGGGCCGACTAAAACGGCCATCCTCCACGCACCTTGCGGGTCAGTCCCCACACAGTTAGGGCAATCCAGGTGCCATTCACATCCCAAGGCAGTACGTATGACACAATAGGGGAAAACCCAGCATTATCTGGACTTAGGGGCGCAATGGGAGGAGCCGAGCGTCCGCCGGCGGGAGGAAGCGCTTACCACAATCAGCTAAATGCCAAAAAGTGTTATAGGGGGGCGCCGAAGATTGTCAGATAACGCGTCGGAGGCACGAGAAAGCCGATGCGGAACTACTCGACCGTGACGGATTTCGCAAGATTACGTGGCTGGTCCACGTCGCAGCCGCGGCGAACAGCGATGTGATAAGCGAGCAGCTGCAAGGGTATTACTTCGAGCAGCGGCGCAAGCATTTCAATCGTGCGGGGCACGACGATGACATGGTCGGAAGCTTCGCGCGCCAGTTGATCGTCTTCCGTGACGACAGAAATCACGATGCCATCGCGCGCTTTTACTTCCTTGATGTTGGACACGCTCTTCTCATATCGCGTCATGGATTCCGGATCGTTTTCATCCCGCGTAGCTAGCGTAACGACAGGAAGATTCTCGTCGATCAGGGCGTTGGGTCCGTGCTTCATTTCGCCGGCCGGATAGCCCTCCGCGTGAATGTAGGAAATCTCCTTCAGTTTCAGAGCGCCTTCGAGAGCGATGGGAAAATGAATCCCTCGTCCGAGGTACAGGAAATTGGTGTGGCGGAAGAACTGCCGCGCGAGGTTTTCGTAAATCCCCGTCTCCTCGCCCTGCAGAACCGTTTCCATTTTGTGTGGGATGCGCATGAATTCCTGCAGCAAAAGCTTCGCGCAATCTTCCGTGACCGTGCCGCGGACCTGGGCCAGATACATGGCCATCAGCATGAGCGCCGTCAACTGCCCGGTGAACGCCTTGGTGGAGGCCACACCAATCTCCGGGCCAGCATGCGTCAGAATCGTTCCCGCTGCCTCGCGGGTGATCATCGAGCCGAACACGTTGCAAATCGCTAGCGTTTTTGATCCCTTCAGCTTGGCTTCGCGCTGTGCGGCGAGCGTGTCTGCAGTTTCACCGGACTGGCTGATGCAAATTGTCAGTGTTTGCGAATCGATAATCGGGTCGCGATAGCGGAATTCGCTGCCATAATCCACCTCGACTGGGATTTTTGCGAGGCGCTCGATCATGAACTTGCCGGTCTGTCCGGCGTGCCAGCTCGTTCCGCAGGCCACAATCTTAACATTCGTGAAATTCCGGAATTCCTCCTCGGAGATGTCCATTTTGTCGAGGAAGACCTTGGCAGAATCGAGCGCCACGCTGGCGAGCAGAGTGTCGCGGACAGCTCGAGGCTGCTCGAAGATTTCTTTCTGCATGAAATGTTTGTAGCCGCCCTTTTCCGCCATGATCGGGTCCCAGGAAATATGCTGAACGGCCCGCTCGATGGTGTTGCCGTCGAGATCCATGACGCGAACGCCTTGCGGAGTGAGCACAGCAATGTCGCCATCCGCCAGGAAGAACATCTCCCGCGTATGCGCCAAGATCGCCGGAATGTCACTGGCGACGAAATACTCGCCTTGGCCCAGGCCAATTACGGACGGCGGGCCGGTGCGGGCGGCAACGATCTTGTTCGGGTCCTGCGCGGACAGAATGGCCAGGGAATAGACTCCGGCGAGCTTTTTTACTGTTTTGCGAACGGCATCCTCGAGCGGACCGCCGTCCTTCATGTACTTTTCCACAAGGTGGGCGACAATTTCAGTATCCGTTTCAGTAACGAACTTGTGGCCTTCCTTCTCAAGCTGCCGCTTCAACTCGACGTAATTTTCCACGATGCCGTTATGCACGACGACGACCTGGCCGGTACAGTCGCGGTGTGGATGCGCGTTCTCTTCCGTCGGGCGTCCATGCGTGGCCCAGCGCGTGTGGCCAATTCCGTACAGGCCGTCAATCGAGGACTGCCGGATTACTTCCTCAAGATTGTGGAGTTTTCCCGGGGCACGGCGGACTTCCACTTTGCCGTTCTGTCCAACTACGGCTATGCCTGCCGAATCATAGCCGCGATACTCCAGCCGCCGCAGGCCGTCGAGGATGAGAGGAACGACTTTCTTGGGGCCGATATATCCGACGATTCCGCACACTGTTTTCTCTCCGGACGTTCAAGCTAGGCACCGGAAAAGGAAGCCTGCATCAAAAAGATTAGCACAATGGAATTGGGGATTTGGCCTGATTTCTGAAATTTAAACCCGTAGGCAAAGCAGCGGATGCCTATTCGACGATTTCGAAGCGGAATTCCTCAATGACAGGGTTTGTCAGGACTTCCCGCGCCAGGCTCTCGACTTGCTTTTCAGCAGCTTCCCGCGTGGCGCCATCCAGGTCCAATACAAAAAACTTGCCCTGACGAACGTCGCGAACGCTGTGGAAGCCCAACGAAGACAGGGCGTGTTGAATCGCTTGTCCCTGCGGATCCAAGACCGTACGCTTCGGCATTACCCAGACATGAGCTTTCATCCCGGGCATTATACCAAGCCGAGGGCTGCCGTGCGGGAGCGAAATTCGTCCAGCAGCGTGGCCTTTTCCGCATCGAGCAGAAATGCATGGTGGAAGCTCGCCTCCGCCAGGCGTACAAGATCGACGGAATTGAGACCCATGCGATGTGCATGGAGGTACTCGTCGCTGACGGTGGTCTCAAACATGGCGGGATCGTCGCTCGAAAGCGTGACCGGCAACCCGCGGCGAAAGAAGAATCCGAGAGGGTGCTCGTCGTATCCAGCCGTTTCGCGGCCAAGCTGGCCCGCAAGAGCCCCGGTACGGAGGTTGCTTGTGGGGCATACCTCCAGGGGAATGCCCCGAGCGGCCACAAAGTCCATGGTGCGCTCGTCGCGCATCACTCCGATTCCGTGACCAATGCGTTCGGCGCCCAGCATTTCGATCGCTTCGCGAACCGACTCAGCCCCGCCGATTTCTCCCGCGTGAATCAGGCGGTGCATACCTTGGCTGGCCACGTAGTCGTAGACAGGACGCAGGTCGCTGGTCGGGAGACCGAGTTCATCGCCGCCAATTCCGAACGCGACAATATCTGGCGAATGCAATTGCGCGGCAATTTTCGCCACTTCCATGGCCGGGCCGGCGCCCCATTGCCGCACGGCGTCGAAAATCCATTTAAGACGAACGCCGGGAACTTGCATCGCAGCTTCCCGAAGAGCGGCAAAATTGGCCGCAGGGTCCTGATTACGCCGAAACATGATTCCGATGGAAAGAGTGACCTCAGCATACAGGACGTTTTGCCGCCGCATCGATTCGGCAAAACGCCGCGAGATCAAGGCATAGTCTTCGGGCCCGCGAAGGAAGGATGTCACCCAGATGAACGACTCGATGAATTGGGCAAAATCACCCGGAGCGTAACGCGCGGCAGCTTCTTCCACCGTAAACGAGACACCATGCCGCGCCGCCAGCTCCACGACGGTTGGCGGCTCAATCGAACCCTCCAGATGGACGTGCAGCTCGGCCTTCGGCAGGGCTGTGAGAAGCTCTTCGATTGAGGATTTACTCATTGCGTCGCGCCTATTGCGGCGGGAGTTGAGGCCGACCCGCGTTGATCCATGCCGTCAACCAGTAAGAGCCGACATCTGTGGCGGCGTCGGTGAGCTGGCGGATTAGAACCGAACCGGCCAGATTATAAAATCGGTCATAGTACTCATCCGTATAATCGGAGAGGCCCTCGCGCGCGCGGCGATCCGAAAGCAGAATGTTCTCAAGCCAGGCGTGCGCGGACATGCACGCGTCGAAGGCGTGGTCGGTCGGATCGCTCAGAAACATCGCATCGTTTGGACGCATGGGGAAAAACAACGAAAAGCGGTCTACCAGGCTCGATCCGAAGCGAAGATCCACCCCGGACTGCGCGGACAAATGACCATCGAAGTTTTCGGTCGTATGAAACGGGTCGTGGGCCAGTGCGACGTAGGCCGCCAAGTACGCCGCGGACAATCGCGCTTCCTCCCAATCGTGGTCACGAAACGCCGCGGTCAGTTTCTGGCTGTAGACGCCAATCTGCCAGGGTAAAACGCCGGAGCTATCGAGCTTAGTCTTGGTAAATTTCGTAACGGCAGCCTTGTAGTCCCGTGGTAAAGAATCGAAGGGAAACTTTCCATAGCGGTCCAGATACAGGAAGTGATTGCGGCGTTCCGTGTGAGGATTCCTCCCGAGCCAATCCAGAGGTTCCGTAACATGGCGGGCTAGCCAATCGCGATTGGCTTCGAAATATCCGCGGATTTCCGGAGGCAGTGTATCCACAGCCTTATTGGAGACCAGTCGTTCCGCGTTTGCGCCCCACGCGCTCGCCGGTACGGGCAAGACGAAGATGGAAATGGCTGCGGCCGTCGTGCCGGTAGCCACCCAGCGAGATACAAAACTTAGGGTTCTGCCTATCACCGTTCAGCAACTCCGGATTGTTTCCGCAGCGTGCTGCGCTTGCGGCTATAACTGAAGTAAATCATAAGACCGATAGCGAGCCAAACGAAGAAACGAATCCAGTTCATAATCGGCAATCCCGCCATCAGAAGCAGGCAAGTGAGAATCGTCATGATGGGCGCGAGCGGCCCACCTGGGGCGCGGAAGGCACGATGCCGATGGGGATCGCGGTACCGAAGTATAAGCACCCCACCCGCGACCAGCGCAAAAGCGAATAGGGTGCCGATGTTGGATAGATCGGCGAGCGTGCCAATATCCAAAAGGCCTGCGGGTACTCCCACCACGACGCCGGCGACCCAAGTGGAAAAATCCGGAGTGCGATAGTTCCTGTGAACCCGGCTAAAAATATGAGGCAGCAGACCGTCGCGGGACATTGCGAACCATACCCGAGCTTGGCCCAGTTGAAACACAAGCAAAGAGGAGATCATTCCCAGCAATGCGCCGAGGAGGACGATCAGGCGAATGGTGCTCAGATTGAGGCGCTTTAATGTGTTAACAACAGGGGCTGCGTCGTCCAGAAGCGTCTGCCATGGCACGAGGCCTGTGAGAACCACTACCACCGAGATATACAGAAGCGTGCAGACCACGAGCGTGGCAATAATCCCGATTGGGAGATCACGTTGCGGATTCTTGGTTTCCTCGGCGGCTGTGGACACGGAATCAAAACCAATGTAGGTAAAAAAAATAATCGAACCGCCAGTCAGGATGCCGGGCCAGCCGTTCGGCGCGAACGGGCGCCAATTGGCCGGATGAATGAATCTTGCGCCGAAGCCGACGAATACGACGATGGCGACAATCTTTAGCAGGACCATCACGTTATTCGTTTCGGCGGATTCGCGAATCCCGCGCACAAGAACAACCGTGAGCAGCATGACGATCAGGAACGCCGGCCAGTTGAAGCCGAAGTGCCACCCGGGTGAATACAGCTCGTTTCCGGATAGATCGCTGAGACCACTCGGGAGATACGCGGGCGAGATCCAGCGCGGGTTTGGATGGACGCCGAACCAGTCAAGCAAACCGACAATATGCGCCGAGAATCCGACGCTCACGGCCATGTTGCTGACCGCATATTCGAGAATGAGGTCCCAACCGATGATCCAGGCGATGAGCTCGCCCATGGTGGCGTATGTGTAAGTGTAGGCGCTGCCGGCGATCGGAATCATCGCGGCGAGTTCCGCGTAGCACAGCGCGGCAAAACCGCAGACAACCGCCACCAGCATAAAAGAAATGGCGATCGCGGGCCCAGCGCCAGGCCGTCCGAACGAAGGCGACCGGTAAATCAGATATTCAAGAAGGGGAGCGTTCAAAACGGAAGAGACTTGTAGTTTCTGGCCCGCGATGGCGGTACCGACGACGGTGAAAATTCCGGAACCGATGACGGCGCCAATTCCGAGGGAGGTAAGACTTATCCAGCCGAGCGATTTTTTTAATCGACGCTCAGGCTCGTCCGCATCGGAGATTAGCTGGTCGATGTTCTTGACGCGGAACAGCCCTGAACCCACTGGGCACCATCCCACCGTGATGCGAATCGAGGAACGTGGAAACTGTACCTTGAGGGGCCCCTGTCCGCAACTCCGGGTATTGCCCGAGCGGCGCGAGTGTGCGCAAAGACTCTCTCCCTGGGCAGGCGTCCGCGATCAAGCCCAACTGAGATTCGCGTATCTCTCCATGAGCTTTTTGGTTCCGTGATCGGAAAAGCGGACGGTAAACTTGCGGTCATCGCCATCGCCCTCGACGCCGATGATGGTTCCTGCTCCGTACGTGGCGTGGCGGACACGCTGGCCAATGAGAGGATTCGTAGCGCCAGCCGAGCGCCCGAGGCGAGGTTGTGCGGTCGATCGCGTTCTGCTGAATGAGTCATTCGCAGAGCGGGATGGCGCTGCTGCGCCCCGCATCCGCCGGGTGAATTCTTCTTCGGAGTAGGAGTATTCAGGATCAGGTTCGTAACGTCGCGTTTCGCCGGCGTCGGCGAGGGAACCCTCCGCGGTATCGATGAGTTCCCCCGGAATTTCCTGGAGAAAGCGCGAAGGCATAGAGCCGGTAAGGCGTTCGGTGCCGTAGGTGCGGCGATAGACGGCACGCGTGACCGTCAACGTTTCCTTCGCGCGTGTCATACCGACATAGCAAAGTCGCCGCTCTTCTTCGAGTTCTTCGGGATCATTTTGCGACCGGCTGTGCGGGAAGACTCCCTCCTCCATGCCGGTCAGAAATACGTGATCGAACTCGAGCCCCTTGGCGCTGTGCAGCGTCATCAGGGTAATCAGCGCGTTCTCATCGAAATCATCGGAATCACTGACGAGCGCAGCGCGGTCGAGGAAGTCCGTCAACGTTTCGCCGCGCTCGCTCCCCTCCGCCATGGCGTTGACGAGTTCGCGCAGGTTGTCGGCGCGCGCGGTATCTTCGCTGGAATCCCGATTCATGAGCATGTCGAGATAGCCACTATGCAGAAGGATGGACTGCAAGAAATCCGCGGGCGCGGAAGAATTGACCTCTCCCTGGAGGTCCTCAATCAATTTCCGGAAGTCCTTGAGCGGCGCGGTGGCGCGTCCAGAAAATGTCGGGTCGAGCATTTTTCCAAGGGCGACCCACAATGACGTGTCATGCTCCTGGGCCAAAGCGGAAAGTGAGTCCACGGTTGTCTTGCCGATACCACGCGGGGGTGTGTTGATCACACGGAGCAGAGCGATATCGTCGTCCGGGAAAATCGCCAGGCGGGCGTAGGCGAGAGCGTCCTTAATTTCCGCGCGTTGATAGAAAGAGAAGCCGCCGAGCATCCGGTAACGCATGCCACGCGCGCGCAGGGCCTCCTCAAAGGCGCGTGACTGCGAATTCGTGCGATACAACACAGCGATGTGCACGGCCGGGTCGTCGGCATGAAGGATACGTATGCGGTCGGCGGCATATTCCGCTTCAGCCTTGGAGTCCCGCGCTTCAAAGAAAACCAAATTTCCACCAGACGAGCGGTTGGATTTCAGGCTCTTTCCGAGACGCCGCTTGTTGTTCGCGACAACTCCTGCGGCCGCGTCGAGAATCTTTTGGGTTGAGCGGTAATTCTCTTCGAGACGCACGACTCGCGCGCCGGCGTAATCTTCCTCGAAGCGGAGAATGTTCCCGACATCCGCGCCGCGCCAGCGATAGATGGATTGATCCTCGTCGCCGACGACGCAGAGATTGCGCGCTACGCCGACCAGCAGGCGCAACAAGTCATACTGCACACGATTGGTGTCCTGATATTCGTCGACGTGGATGTACCGGAATCGGTTCTGCCAGGTGGAGCGCGCTTCGGGAAATTCCTTCAGGACTTGTACGGCGCGGAGCAGCAAATCGTCGAAATCGAGGGCGCCGGCTTTGCGGAGAATTTTTTCGTATGCCTCATACACTTTGGAGGCGGTAATGCCCAAGGCGTCGTTATGTTTCGCAGCGTCGCTGGCGACCTGCGCGGAAGTCATTCCATGGTTTTTCGCGAAGCTGATCCGTTCCAGCAGCCCGCGGATACGCTCTCCCGGATCCTTGATTTTGAGTTGTTCGAGCGCCAGCTTTACGACGGCAGTCTGGTCATCCGCGTCATAAATTTTGAAATCTCGCGGCAGACCAAGGCGGGTAGCCTCTCGCCGCAACAACCAGGCACAAAAGGCGTGGAATGTCCCAATCCACGGATCATCAAAGGCAAGTCCTTTTCGGATGAGAAGATCGCGGACGCGCTCTTTCATCTGTCCCGCTGCCTTATTCGTGAATGTGACGGCAAGAATCGCGCTGCCGGGCACGCCTTGGTCGATGAGATGAGCGATGCGATACGTGATGGCGCGCGTTTTGCCCGTCCCGGCGCCCGCGAGAATCAGTACGGGTCCCTCCAGTCGAGTCGCGGCTTCGCGTTGTCCGAAATTCAGTTCGTCAAGAAGAGTCATGTTGGAGAGTGGGCCGTTGAGGAGAGTATTCTATCCGACGGGGGACGGTTCGGCAAATTCCCACGCACAGAAATGGGTTAGTTGGAGGGCACAGCGCGGAGGTCGACCTCAAAAAAAAGAAGCGCTTTCCTGTCCGTCATGAAATAAAGGTCGGGGATGTAAACGCTGGAGTAGCGAATCACATCGAATTGGTGATCCACATCAAAAAAGAGAAACCCATGCGTTGTCGAGTGTGGGGGCAGAACCTCTGTCGAGAGCACGAGGGACCGAAGTGAGGAATGCATTTCGTCCCAAGCCTTGCCTTTTCCGGACGCCGATCCGGAACCGGGTAACGGGAAGGGCCGCCGTGTAGCGGATGGATTGGCCCGCGCTTTAAGGATCGCGCGGTCGGCAACTTCCTCTGCCGAGAGGGGTTGCAATTTCTCATGGTCCTGGCGAGGAGCGGAAATCATCAGGAGAATCGTGTCGAGGTTGAGGCGAATTGGCGAGTCGTTGTCATTTTGGAAGTAAACGTTGATGGCGACAATCCCA
>Ga0210400_10000572_pt1 | contig 40528 bp, 47 predicted proteins | sample IncBWH26MmetaG_FD_155456 | JGI IMG/M metagenome (GOLD analysis project Ga0210400, IMG submission 155456) | Forest soil microbial communities from Barre Woods Harvard Forest LTER site, Petersham, Massachusetts, United States - Inc-BW-H-26-M | ecosystem: Environmental > Terrestrial > Soil >... | reverse complement strand
GCCCCCCATCCCGTACCATATGCCGGTGTAGAGGAAGGGCCGGCGGGTAAATCCATCCGAAGCGCCCACCAGTTTCATGACCTCAATTTCGGCCCGTCGGTTCAATATATCGAGCCGAATGGTGTTGCTGACGACGAGCACGATGCCGATGCCGAGCAGTCCGCCGGTGAGCAGAACGACGCGCCGCATCAGATCGAGCAGGGCGTGAAGCCGTTTCACCCAGTCGGTGTCGATCTGCACGGTTTGCACGTCGCTTAAAGTAGCGATCGCGGTCTTGAGCGACTCGGTTCCCAAAGGCGTGCTCGCGCTCAACGTCGGCGTCACGACCAAGGTATCGGGCAGCGGATTGTCGCCCAAGGCATCGAGCGCACTGCCGAATCCGGAATCGCTGCGAAACTCAGCAAACGCTTGCTCGGCGGTGATGATGCGTACCGCGGCGACATCGCTGCGCTGGCGCAACTGCTTCGCCAGCGACTGCAGACGAGCGGCGCCGGCCTTCTTGTCTAGATAGACCGACAAGTCATACGCTTCGTTCCAATTGCCGGTGGCGCTGCGCGCGTTCTGCAGGAGCAGTGTCAAGAAGAGGGGCAGCGCCAGTGCCACTGCGATCACGCCCATCGTCATCAAGGCCGCAAAGGGATGCTGCACAATGCGCCCCAGCGAGCCGATCAGCACCTGCGCGTGGCGCGAGAAATATGCGCGAATGTTCACGCGCCTTCCTCGCCGACAACGCGCCCGGCGCGAAGTACGATGCGTCTCGCGCCGACTTGCTCGATGAGATGAACATCGTGGCTGGCGACGATGACGGTTACGCCGACCTCGCTGAAGCGCTTGAACAACTTCATGACTTCGAGCGCGAGTTCGGGATCCAAATTTCCGGTGGGTTCATCGGCGATGAGCAGCGCAGGCTTCGCCACCACGGCTCTCGCGATGCCCACGCGCTGCTGCTCGCCGGTCGAGAGTTCCAACGGGCGGGTCTTCTCCCGGCCGAGCAAACCGACCTGATCGAGCGCCGCTCGAACGCGCTTGTCGATCTCGCGCCTAGGAACACCCGCGATGACGAGCGGCAGCGCGACGTTGTCGGCGATCGGCCGGTCATGCAGCAATTTATGATCCTGAAAGACCACGCCGATCTGGCGGCGAAACTGCGGAATGCCGCGCGCTTTCACGCCCGACGTGTTCTGATTGTTGACGATGACTTGACCGCGGGTGGGGCGCTCGATCAGCGCGATCAATTTCAGGATGCTGCTTTTGCCTGCGCCCGAATGTCCCGTCAAAAATGTCAGCGCCCCGCTCTCGATCTGGAATGACACGCCGGACAGGGCCTCGCGGCCATTGGGATAGCGCTTGAAAACTTGGTCGAAGCGAATCATGCAGCCGCGTCGCGGGGTTCCGATTTTAACAGCGCCGCAACGAATTCCGCGGCGCTAAAGACGCCGAAGTCCTCGGACTGCTCGCCGACGCCGATGAAGCGAATGGGAATCTTCAGGCGCTGCGCGATGGCCAGAACCACGCCGCCCTTGGCAGTGCCGTCCAATTTGGTAATGACCAACCCGGTGACACCCAGCCCCTTGTTGAATTCTTCGGCCTGCGCGACGGCATTTTGGCCAATGGTGCCGTCGAGGACCAACAGCACCTCATGCGGCGCAGTCGGGTCCAATCGGGCGAGCACGCGCTTGACCTTTTTGAGCTCCTCCATCAGGTGGGTCTGCGTATGCAGGCGCCCCGCGGTGTCGGCAATGAGCACATCGATGTGCCGCGCGCGCGCCGCGTTCAAGGCGTCGAAGATCACGGCGGCGGGTTCGGAGCCCGATTGTTGCGCGACGATGGGCACGTTGTTGCGCTCGGCCCAGATTTCCAATTGCTCGCGCGCCGCCGCGCGAAAGGTATCTCCTGCAGCCAGCATGACGGTTTTGCCTTCGGCGAGGAGCCGCGCGCTCAGCTTGCCAATGGTCGTGGTTTTGCCCGCGCCATTGATTCCCACCACCAGGATCACGAAGGGTTTGGCGGCAGGATCGATCACCAGCGCCTGTTCCACCGGCGCCAAAATTTGCGACATCCCATCATTCAGCGCCTTGAGCAGCGCATCGACATCGTTGAGTTCTTTGCGCGCGACGCGCTTGCGCAGCTCGTCCAGAATTTTCGAGGTGGCTTCGACGCCCACATCGGCCGTGATCAGGCGCGTTTCGAGATCATCCAGAATCTCGGCGTCGATCTTGCGCCCCGGCAGCAGTTCCGAGATATCGGTCGTCAGCCACGCCGGGCCCTGATTCAACTTGGCGCGCAGGCGCTTGAAAAATCCGCGCACGGCCGGCTTGTCTGCTTCGTTGGTCATTGAAGGTATGATAGCTGCAGTGGCTAGCTCTAAGACGGATTTACCGGCACCGACCGGCCGCAATTCGGTGCGCATCATTGCCGGCGCGTGGCGCGGCCGGCGAGTGCATTTTCCCGATATGCCGGGCCTGCGTCCGACGCCGGATCGAGTCCGCGAGACATTGTTCAATTGGCTGCAGCATTCCATTGCCGACGCCAGGGTGTTGGATTTGTTTGCGGGCTCCGGCGCCTTAGGCTTGGAGGCGCTGTCGCGGGGCGCCCGCGAAGCGGTGTTTGTCGAGCAATTCCCGGCTGCCGCGCGTAGCTTGCAGGAGCAATTGGTACGGTTTGGCGGCGCTGCCAAGGGCCGCATCTTAGGAATGGGCGCCGCCCGTTTCTTGCGCGCGTCCGGCGAGCCGTTCGACCTGGTGTTTCTCGATCCGCCCTTTGGAACCAATGCCCTGGCCGAATACATTCCGCTGCTCGATAACGGTGACTGGCTCAAGGTCGGCGGGCTGGTTTATCTGGAGAATGAGCGGGTTGCGGGCGTTCCAGTACTGCCCGCCCACTGGGAATTGCTCAAATCGAAGTCGGCGGGCGAGGTGGGGTATCATTTGGCGCGCGTCAACGGGCGGAAATAGCAATGCACAAAAGAAATGCCGTCTACCCCGGGACTTTCGACCCGATCACCAACGGCCATACGGACTTGGTGCGGCGCGCGGCCTCGATCTTCGATCGCGTGGTGGTGGCGATCGCGGCGAATCCCAACAAAGCGCCGATGTTCACGCTCGAACAGCGGGTCGAGATGTCGCGTCGCGTGCTCGCCGATGTGCACAATGTGGAAGTGAAGGGCTATGTGGGCCTGACCACGGATTTCGCGCGGCAAAACGGCCTGTCCGTCATTGTGCGCGGCCTGCGCGCCGTGTCGGACTTCGAATTTGAATTTCAATTGGCTAATATGAGCCGACACCTGACTCCTGAAATCGAATCGGTATTCATGACCCCGCAAGAGCAATACACATTCATATCATCGACGTTGGTGCGAGAAATCGCCGTCCTCGGAGGCAATGTCTCCGAGTTCGTGCATCCCATTGTGGAGATCGAACTGAAGCGGCATCGCAAGCTTTGATCGCCAAAGCGACAGCTCGCGCGCGGCGAGTCACCGGGCTTTTGTGGTCGATCCTCGCTATCGCCCTGATTCTCGGCATAGCTCCGGGCGCATGGGCCGATGCCGCTCGCTCCGCGGTTGCGGCCCGGCCGGCCGATGCGGCTCGCCCAGCCGTTGCCCACAAGGGTGCCATCGCCAGCGCCTATCCGCTTGCGAGCCAGGCGGGACAAGAAATCTTGAGCCAGGGAGGCAATGCCTTCGATGCCGCGGTAGCGGTGGCCGCCGCGCTCGCCGTGGTGGAACCGACCAGCTCAGGGTTGGGCGGCGGCGGGTTTTTTCTGCTGCATCGGCAGGCCGACGGGTTCGAAACCATGATCGATGCGCGCGAGAAAGCGCCTGGCGCCGCATCGCGCGACATGTACTTGGACAAGGCGGGCAACGAAATACCGAACGCCTCGACCAACGGTCCGATTTCTGCCGCGATTCCGGGCGAGCCGGCGGCACTCGAGTATCTGGCGCGCAAATACGGTAAGTTGCCGCTCAAACAGAACCTGCAGCCGGCGATTAGACTGGCGCGCGAGGGGTTTCCTTTGTATGCGCGGCTGCAATTCGGCATCAAGGCGAAACGCGATATTTTGATGCGCTCGCCGGACGCGGCGAAGGTCTTTTTGACGGCTGAGGGCAACGTGCCCGAGATCGGCACCGTCATCAAGCAGCCGGAGCTGGCCAACACCCTCGAGGCCATCGCAGCCCAAGGCGCGAGAGGGTTCTATGAAGGCCGCGTAGCCCAGAATCTCGTCGCCGGCGTGCGCGCGGGAGGCGGCATCTGGACGCTCGAGGATCTCAAAAATTACCGCGTCGTCGAACGCAAGCCGCTCATCGGCGAATATCATGGCGCGCGCATCGTCACGGCGCCGCCGCCCTCGTCCGGCGGCATTGCGGTCCTGGATTCGCTCAATATTCTGGCCGGATTCGATTTGCATGACGTCGATTCCGCGACGCGCAAGCATTTCATCATCGAGGCCATGCGCCGTGCTTATCGCGACCGCGCGATTTTCCTGGGCGATCCGGATTTCATCAAGATGCCGCTGCAGCAATTGATGAGTGTCGACTACGCAGCCGGCCAGCGCAGCAGCATTCGCGCCGACAAGGCGATGCCCTCAGACTTGTTGCCGGGCATCGAGTCGGAGCCAAAGGGCATGAACACGACGCATTTTTCCGTGCTCGACGCCGCGGGAAACCGTGCGGCCGTCACCATCACGGTGAATCTGTTCTTCGGCAACGGCTACATGCCGGCGGGGACCGGCGTTCTGCTCAACAACGAAATGGACGATTTTTCCACCAAGCCCGGCAGACCTAACGTCTTCGGACTCATCGGGAACACGGCCAACTCGATCGCACCCAACAAACGCAGCTTGTCGAGCATGTCTCCGACGTTCGTGGAGACGCCGAAGGGCCTGATGGTCATCGGCTCGCCCGGCGGAAGTACCATCATCAGCCAAGTACTGCTCGGAACCTTGAACTATGTGGACGGCATGAACGCGGCGGACATCGTCAAGTATCCGCACTACCACCACCAGTACTTGCCCGACGATGTCACCTATGAACCGGGCGCGCTGACCGACGTTGAAATTACGGAACTTACGGCCATGGGCCACAAGCTACGGCTCTCGAACCGGCAGTGGGGCAACATGCAGGTCATCACCTGGGATTTCGCCACGGGGAAAGTCGAGGCGGCGTCGGATCCGCGCGGCGAGGGTGAAGGGCTGGTTTACTAGCGAGCGGTCAGGCTAGCGCTGAGCCGTGCTAGCGCTGACAAGTGGCGCACCAGTACGTGGATCGCTGGCCCTGCGTGAATTGCTTGACGACCGATTTACAGACGCGGCAGCGCGCTCCCGCGCGTTCGTACACGAATAACTTTTGCCGAAAATAGCCGGCTTCGCCGTCGGCGTTGACGTAGTCGCGCAATGTCGTGCCGCCGATTTTGATGGCGGCGCTGAGCACCGCCTTGATGGCGCGGGACAATTTCTGCGCCTGCGCCTTCGTGAGCCGGCCCGCGGCGCGCCGCGGCGAAATTCGCGCGCGGAACAAGGCCTCGCTGGCGTAAATGTTCCCCACGCCCACGACCAGTTGTGAATTCATGATGAGCTGCTTGATCGCCACCGCGCGTTTGCGCGTGACGCGGAACAGGTACTCGCCGTTGAACGCGCCGCTCAAGGGCTCCGGCGCCAGTTTCTTGAGGAGCGGGTGCAGCGCCGGATCGTCCTGCGTCCAATGCAGACTGCCGAAACGGCGCGGGTCGTGAAAGCGCAGGGCCTGGCCGCTGTCGAGGACCAGATCCCAGTGATCATGGGTTTTGGGCGGCGTCGTGGCGACGATGAGGCGCAGGCTCCCGGACATCCCGAGATGCAAGATGAGCGCGCCGGTTTCGAGTCGGATGAGCAGGTATTTCGCGCGCCGATCGACGGCAACGACACGCTGGCCGCGGACGGCGGCTTCGAGTTTCGCAGCGATGGGCCAGCGCAGGCGACGATCGCGGACGATCATGTCGATGACATGATGCCCAATGAGCGCGGGTGCGATGCCCCGCCTCGTGGTTTCTACTTCGGGAAGCTCGGGCAGCTTAGGCTAAAACTATTTGATCTTCGATTCTTTGTAAGCGACGTGCTTGCGCACCACGGGATCGAATTTCTTCGTCTCGAGTTTGTCCGGGTGCAGGCGCTTATTTTTGGTGGTCGTGTAGTAGTGACCGGTGCCGGCGGAGGAAACCAATTTGATTTTGTCGCGCATGAGCAGCCCCTTAAACCTTGATGCCTTTGGCTCGCAAGTCCGCGACCACGACGTCCACGCCGCGCTTCTCGATGGTCCGCAAACCGCGGGTGCTCACGCGTAGGCTGACGAAACGCTTCTCGGTTTCCAGCCAAAATCGGTGGCTATGCAAATTGGGCAGAAAGCGGCGGCGTTTGCGATTGTTCGCATGCGAAACCGTATTACCCGTTTTGGGGCCTTTGCCCGTGACTTGGCAAACTCGCGACATGGCTAAACCTTTGAAATAGAAGCTTTGGGAGAGCCGCGCTTTATACCAGGGTCGGTACTCTGCGGCAAGGGCTCGAGCTGAATAACGGACCTGATTCAAGGAGTTGCGATGCGCGGCGCCCCTGCAGCCGCGTGCTTGGGCGGCTCCCCCAGCACCGATCTCATCAACTCTGTGTCCGCGTATTCCGTCACGGCCGCTATCTGTCCGTCCCGAAAGGCAAAAATCCAACAATAGGTATTGTCGTATCGGCGCCCGTCACGGGTCACGTTCTCGCCCTGTCCTTGGACCGCGACCATGTTGCCCTCGGCAATCATGTGGAACGCGTGGGTTTTGCGAGGAGGGGCCAACACTCGCCGCAGGGGTGCGATCAGATCGCTCATGATCTGCGCCTTGCCGCGATAAGTCCTGGACCAACCGGTGCTCCCGATGACGGTCCACTCGGCATCTGCGGCCAATGCATCGAGGAAGGGTTGGCCATTTCCTTCCGAGGTTTCGCCGAAGATGTATTCCAAGCGCTTCCTCGGCACATCGATCTCGGTGGCGCCCATGGCGTTAGCGTTCCCAGTGACCCGGGAGGTAACGCCATCGCGTGCCCATCGGCTCCCACTGATCGGCGACCCAATGCGCCTTACCATGCTCGACGATCCAGCTGCCCGATACCCATCGGTAGGCTTGCCCATTCCATTCCCAATGTCCGGCTGCCCACACATAGCCGTCGCGTGGGTGGCCGATGTTCTCGGTGCGGGGCGGGGGCGGGGCCACATCGGCGAGGATCTCGGCCGCCATTCCAGGAGCGGCTCTTAGAAGCAGGAGTCCGTCGGCAAAACACACAGCGATCAATAAGGCGATGCGGGCGAGGTGCATGGCTCTCTCCGATTGCAGACTATACGATATGAACGAATCATAACCCTATCGTATAGTTTGTCAATGGAGATAAGTTAAAACGAGGCCAGACTTTATCCGCGTGGTGATCTTCTTTGAGGTTTCAGCGACCCTATGCCGACTTAGCGAGAACGCGGGCTCCGGCTATATAGGCGCGGGCAAAGGCGCCGACTTCCTGTTCCATTTGGGCGGTGGATTCGCTGCGGTTGGCGAGCGGTGCGCTGCCAAAATACAGCGCTCGCGCGAGTTGCTCTGCGTTGCCGCCCAGTTCTGGATCATCGGCCATGGCGGCGCGGAACATGTCCAGCATCTCGACGTCCAGATTGGCAAAGATCTCGCCGGCCATGCTGTGGGTGTAGGAGAACAATTCCGCGGCGTGCGGAGATGCTCGCACCAGGGTAAACACGGGGCGGTGCTTGGCGACCACGGCGTCGGCCAGCCGCTCGTCCAAAGAGGTATCCGCCCTCATCAATGCCTTCTCAACCGAATCGCGCAGGATGCGCGCCATGCGCGCGCAAACAGCGACGTAAAGCTCGTCTTTGTTCTTGAAGTAGCTGTACAGCGTGGCCTTGGCCACATTGGCTTCACGGGCGACCAATTCCATGGTGACTGCGCGAAACCCGACCTTCTTGAACAATTCCTCGGCCGTGCGGATCACCCGCTTGTAGCGGGCGTTCTCGTCGATCGCGGTGTCTGGGGCCGTGCTGGACATGAACGGATCATACGGCAAGTGTGTGCAACGCCCTAACCGTCCACGACCGTCCACGCCGTGGCGGCGTCGTAGACGAATCGCTCCTCGGCGATGCGATCGCCCGACCAACGCTGCAGCGCCAACTCATTGAGGCGCCGGGTGATCCCGTCCTTGCCCGTCGCATCCCGTCCGCGGCGCGGCGGCTGCAGGTTTTCCTGCATCGAAGCGTCTTCAGTGTAGTAATCCGCGATGGCGCGCACATGATCGCCCGCCACGACCAAAGCGATGAAGGCTTCGACCCGTTCCCGGCTCGGCATGTCAGGTGTTCCTCAAGTCACGCGCGCCAGCGCAATGTGCGAATAGCCTGATTGGCCGAGGCCGTGCGCGCCGTTTCTATCATATCTTGCCGCGGCCTCGGTGCCGTTGAAGTCTTCAACCAGATCAAGGCCGCAGTCCGCGAGCACGGCCGCGAGTGTGGCGGGATCAAACCCCGACAGGAACGGTTCGCCGACGGCAGCCACTCGCTGTTCCAACTCTTGGAACGATTCCGACCGCTCTTGAAACAGCCGCGCATCGAAGTAGGTAAAGACCAATTCGCTTGCCATAGGCGCGCAGGAGGCGATCGATCGCAGGGTCGCGAGATTGGCTTCGCGCGTCAGATACATCGTCACGCCCAGCCACGAGAAAAACGTCAAGCGGTCGCGTTCAAAAGACGAGCGCGCCAGCGCCGCGGCCACGCTCTCCTTGGAAAGATCCGCGGCGATGAAGTGCACGGAATCCGGCAACGATATGCCGCACTCTTTAATTCGCTGGATCTTGAGCGTCTGTGTGGCAGGAAAGTCGATCTCAAATATCTGCAGATCCGCGGAAAATGCCGGACGGCGCAACGCGAAACTGTCGAAGCCCGCGCCGATCAAGACGTATTGCCGAATTCCCTGGGATACCGCGGCCTCTAATGCATCTTCTGTATACCGCGTGCGAGTGATGACGTTGGGATAGGCGCGGCTGCGCAGCAGCGCTTCATCGCTCATTTCAATGCGCGCGGATTCGGGCACGAGACGATCGCCCCAGGGATCATTGATCAAGGGGTGCGGATCAAGTCGTGTGTGTGCGGCACGCATCAGCGCAGTCGCAAGTGCAGTCCTGCTGGGCGCTAGATTTTCCACCGGTATACTCGAAGGGCGGTATCGCATTATGCGACCATTGCTCGATGCTGAGTGATGCAGGCGTTTGAAAAGATTTCTGGGTAGAACGGCCTTGGTGACGGGCGCGTCGCGCGGCATCGGTGCCGCCGTCGCATTGACGCTGGCGGAACAGGGCGCCGATGTTGCCATCAACTTTCGCAGCAAGGGCTCTCGAGCCGAGGAGATCGCCCGGCAAGTTGAGGCATTGGGCCGGCGCGCGATGACGGCACAAGCCGACTTGACCGATGCCGTCGGCGTCGAGGCCATGGCCCTCGCCGTTGGCCACACTTTTGGTCGGCTCGATATTCTGGTGCTGAACGCCAGCGGCGGCCTCGAGAAGGGCAAGCCCGCTTCTTACGCGATGGAGCTCAATCTGAGCGCTCAAGTGCGGACGCTGGAATCCCTGCTGCCGCTGATGCCGACCGGCGGATGCGTCGTCTTCGTTACGAGTCATCTGGCGCATTTCTACGGGCGCAAGCCGGTCTATGCTGCCTACGAGGGTATCGCTGCGAGCAAGAAGGCCGGCGAGGATGCGCTGCGTACGCGGATGCCGGAATTCGAAGCGCGCGGCGTGCGATTGGCGATCGTGAGCGGCGATATGATCGATGGGACCATCACGCCGAAACTCCTCGAACGGACGGAGCGAGGGCTGATCGAGTCCCGCCGCGGCCAGGCGGGCGCGCTTCCCACCGTGCAGGAGTTTGCCGCCGCGATCGTGGACGCAGCGGCCGATGCGCGTCGCGCGAATGGACACGTGTCTTTCGTGGGCGCGACAGACTGACCGTGCCGGCGTGAGAAAAAGCCCATCCCTCAAGAAATTCGAGCCAAACCGCGCGCCATGACGCACACTCTCAGCACAACAAGGAAACCTCCGCATGACCCTAGGTGAAGGGCGCGAACTTAAGCGCAGTATCGGCAATCGGCAACTGAGCATGATTGCCATCGGCGGCGCGATCGGTACCGGCTTGTTCTTTGCCAGCGGCGCCGCCATCGCCCAAGCCGGCCCCGGCGGGGCGCTGCTGGCGTATGCGACCATGGGTCTCGCCGTTTATTGCATGATGCAGTCCTTGGGTGAGATGGCAACGCAGTTGCCGATTCCCGGCTCGTTCGAGGCGTACGCGGAGCGCTTCGTCGATCCCTCGCTCGCTTTCGCGGTCGGCTGGAATTATTGGTTCAGCTGGGCTATTACCTTGGCGGCCGAGCTCGTGGCCGGCGCGCTCATCGTCCAGTTCTGGTTTCCGCATTCGGATTCCAGGCTCTGGGCCATGGGATTCTTCGCGGTGCTGCTGGCCTTGAATCTTCTGTCGGTGAAGGCGTATGCCGAGGCCGAATATTGGTTCGCGGGCATCAAGGTCGTCACGGTGATCATCTTCGTGGCCGTCGGCTTTCTCATGATCGCAGGTATCGTCGGCAACCCGAGCGGCGGATTTCACAACTGGACCTTGAGCGACCCCAAGACCGGCACGCATGCGCCCTTCGTGGGCGGTTTTACCGCCATGCTCACGGTGTTTTTGGTCGCGGGTTTTTCCTTCCAGGGCACGGAGGGCGTGGGCCTTGCCGCCGCCGAAACCGCGGATCCGGCCAAGAACGTGCCGAAAGCCATCCGCACTGTGTTCTGGCGTATTTTGCTGTTTTACATCGGCGCCATTTTCGTCGCAGGCACCTTGATTCCGTACACGGATCCGAATTTGCTCAACGCGGACGAAACGCACATCGCCTATTCACCCTTCACCATCGTGCTGCGGCAGCTGCCGACGGTTGGCTATTACGCGGCCAATCTCATGAACGCGGTCATTCTGTCCTCGGTGTTGTCTTGCGGAAATTCGTCCATGTACGTGGCATCGCGTATGCTGCATGCGATGGCCCATAGCCGCAAGGCGCCAAAAATGTTCGCTACGCTGAATGCACGCGGCGTGCCGGTGCTGGCGCTGCTGGCGACGGGCTCGGTGAGTGCCATGGCATTTTTCTCCACGCTGGTGGGCGACAAGAAGATCTATCAGCTGCTCTACAATGCCTCGAGCTTGAGCGGCTTTCTCATTTGGCTGGGAATCGCGGTTTGCCATTTGCGTTTCCGCAAGGCGTGGGTGGCGCAGGGCCGCAGCTTGGATGACCTGAAATTCAAGTCCAGGTTCTACCCCTACGGTCCCTGGCTCGCTTTGGTGCTGTTTCTCATCGTCTTGTTCGGCGCGAACATCGGCGTCTTTCAGACCGCGGAATTTTCCTGGTTCGACTTCGTGACCGACTACCTCATCATTCCGGTTGTCGTCGTCTTGTATCTCGGCCATAAATTTTGGAACAAGACCCATCTCGTGCCTCTCAAGGAGGCCAATTTCGATCCAGACTGAAATCATCATCTAGAGGAAACGTAGCGAACATGAGCAAGACATACGTTGCAGGCCTGATGTCGGGATTTCTCGGCGGTATGATGGGGGCGTTCGTGCTCGCTCACTTGGGCCTCCCCTTGATATCACCGGCATCGGCGGCGGCAACGCAGGAGATGATTTCCGCCAGCAGAATTCGCATGGTGGATGCGACCGGCCGGACGCGCGCCGAATTGGCGATGTCGCCTGACGGCGGACCGGGCCTGTTCTTCTACGATTCAAAAGGCCGGTACCCCTTGGTGCTGGGGCTGTACTCGCCGGCTGAAAGCGAATATCCCTACGTCGTGCTGAATGACACGCACAATCAAGCGGCCGGCATCTTTCGCCTGTTCGGCGGCCAGGAGACACCCGTAGTAGTGCTCAAGAACAAGGGCGTTGACCGTTCGATCCTGGGACTAAACCCCTCATCGACCGAACCGTTCTTGGTCAACTATTCCTCGGATCACAAAAAGACTGCCGTGTTCGGCAACTTCTGAGGGCCCCGTGACGAGATCCGTCATCCTGGCATGCGGCGCGATCCTCATTGCGCTGGGAGCGGCATTCGTGGGGTACCGCGCCCATGCACCGAAGCGCCCGCAATACGTGATGATCAACGACACCGACCAGCACGATTTCGATCTCGCGTTCCGCATGAGCTTGAAGCTCGCGGAGGGAAAGTCTGGCATCGAAAATGCCCTGGTGCTGATGAAGGCCTTACCCCCGTCAAAGAGCATTGAAGAGGCAGCGGCAGATATTTTTCAAGGGATGCGCATCGGCGCGCGGCGCAATGGCCGCGGCATTCTGTATCTCTATTCCGTCAAAGAAAATCTTTTGAAGATCGAAGTCTCCTACGCCCTCGAAGGCGAAATTCCGGACGCGTACTGCCATCGGCTGGAGGAGGCGGCGAAGACCTATATGCTCTCCGAAATTCCCCAGGATTTCATCTCCGAACTCATCATCACGACGAATCTGCGCGGCATGGGAACCAAGGACTTAGGCGGCAGCGTCGCGCCTCGCTGGCTAAGCGATGAGTTTCTGTCCGGCGGCGCCGGCGCCCTCGCGCAAGGATACCGCCGCACCCTGGCGGACTATCAGGGCGCCATTCGCAAGATGCCGGCCGCGGATTTGCTCAAATTTGCGCCGTCGTCGGATGCCGAAGAGTCGCTGCGACGCTACTTGGCCTCACTGGCCTCAGGGATAGGCGATCCGCGGTTGCCGCTGCTGACCGAGGGCAGCCGGATTTTTCGAATTATCGTGCCTCGCAACGAAGAGCAACAGCTCCGAATCCACGAATCCTTCGAAAGCGCCGGCGTCTATCGGATGCTGTACGCCGGCAGTCTCGGTCTTGCGGTGCCGGGACCAGGGAAGTCCAATCTGCCTATTCTGCTGCGCAGAGGGTCGGATGATCTTTGGTATGTGGACGAAGCCAAGGCGTGGACTTATTTTCATCGCTTCGAGGACAACGTCAATTTCTTCGTCAAGTACGCCGACAACCCTTTCCTCGACTCGCTGCGTTCGGCGCACGTGCCAAATATGGAGAGTGCCATCTACACTCATGTGCGCACGCCGGCCTTGCCCGCGTATCCGTTTGCTCTCAGCGATGCGGTCCAATCCGGGGAACAGAAGATCCTGGCGGCCCCCACGGTTGCAGCCAACTATGCCGCGCTCGCCGATCTGTATTTGTTCGAGATGAATTGGCAAACACGCGCGCTCGAACTCTACGAGAAGGCCTCCGCGCTGGCGCCGGAGGAGTTGAGTTACCGCTGGCGTCTGGTCGATCTGTATTTGAATACCTCGCGCGCCGAAAAGATGCTGGCCGAGTTCAAGTTTCTGGCCGATCGCCTCCCGGCAGACAAACGGACTCAGGATTGGTACCGGGCGTACGAAAAAACCTATGACTTCGGCAGGGACTGAGCCGCCATGGGATCCTTGAATACCGCGCTCATGCAACACGGCTACGCGATCTTGGCCGTCGTCGTTTTTCTGGAGGCTATCGGCGTACCGGTGCCGGCTGCGGTGGCGTTGCTGATTGCGGGCGGCGCCGTGGCGCGGGGAGTGTTGCAAGCTCAGTACGTGCTCGGTATCGCGCTGTTCGCGATGCTGGCCGGCGACACGCTGATGTTTCTTCTGGGCCGCTACACTGGCTGGTGGCTATTAGGGCTGCTCTGCCGCGTTTCGCTCAATCCCGAGGCCTGCATTTTGCGATCGGCGGATTCCTTCTATCGCCGCGGCCGCACCTTGTTGGTCGTTGCCAAGTTCATTCCCGGGATCAACACCATGGCGCCGCCGCTTGCGGGCAGCATGAATATGCGTCCCCTCACGTTTCTGCGCTTGGACTTGGCCGGCGCGCTGCTCTACGCCGGTTCCTACTTCGTGGTCGGTTTCATTTTCAGCGATGCCTTGGACGCGGTAACGCGCGGCTACGATTCCGCGGGCCGCATCGTCGGCTGGATCGTCCTCGCGCTCGTGATCGGCTATGTGTTGTTTCGCGCCTGGCTGTGGGCGAAGGGGCGGGCTTTGAGCGCCGTGCCGTTCGCGAATCCCGAAGAAGCGGCGCGCGAGTTGGCGTCCGGCGCGCCTGTGTACGATGTCCGCAGCCACGGTTATTTCGACCCCAAGGCGACGCGCATTCAAGGGTCCCGGCGTCTGGATCCCAACGGGCTGCACCAGTCCGGCGCGCAATTGCCGGCCGAAGGAATTGTCCTCGTCTACTGCACTTGCGTGAGGCAGGCAACCAGCACTCGGGTGGCGCGGGAGCTGCAGAAAATGCTCCTAGGAAAACAGGTCCGGGTGACCGTGATTCAGGGTGGTTTACGCGCGTGGGTGAAGGCCGGACTGCCCGTGGAAGATGTGCCGCCGGAAGAAGTGGCAAGCCTGCCGGTATTCGAGTAGCGGCGTCGCACCGGATTGGCCGCCGCTAAAAGGTGTAGCTCGCACCGGCGGCCAGGATGCCGGCGTTGTACCTGCCGGTCGTGGCGCTATCTCCTGCATGCTCGATACGCAGGTAGTCGATGCGCGCCGACCAGTGCCCGAGGAAGACATAAGAGAAGCCCAGCCCCGCGAGCAACGTTGATCGATTCGAGGTTTGGATCGTCGTTGAATACGAGGCCGCGTTCAAGATATTGGTCAAGGTGCTCCGAGCGTAATAGTCCGCAACGCGCAAGTTGACATCCAAGCCCTCCGCCAAGGGTAGCCGGAACAGCAATCCCAATGCGGGTCCCTTGGACGACACGCGTGTCGCGCCGCCCACGGAGTTGCTCGTTCCGCCATTGCCCGTAAAAGTGCCGTTAACCTGGTTGTACATCTCGCCCAGGTGCAAATACGAGGCGTCGATTCCGACGAAGGGCCATGCCATGTATCCCGCGTTGGCCCACCATGCCGTTTTGCGATCGTGCAACGATGCCGACGTAAAATTCAGGGTTCCAAATCCCGCCACCGCGTTTTGCAGTTGCGTTTGGTAGGCCGAATTGTCGTACTCGATCTTCGCCAGGCCGCCGCTGGCGCCGATGTAGAGTCCGCTTATTCCCTCGGCGAGCGCCGGCCGAGCGATGCCCCCGAGCAATATTAAAATCAGGATCCCAAGATGGACTCGGCGCAGCGACATGCAATTTCCCCATGCGTATTATCGGCGGCAGGCTTTCCCCGTGTCATTTGATAGCAATGTCATGATGTTTTTATGACTCGGCGACATGCGATTGTCATGTCGCTCGGTCATCGTGTAGGGCTTTAAACCATCAGCCAAAAGCCATGTACAAAATTAACTTAAAGTCGGCGCGAATTGCTCTCGTTTTGATAACCCTTGCCTGCGCCGCCTGCCACACCCAGCGCGCGACCTATGCGCCGGACGGACGCCGCGGTTATGTCATCACCTGCGGGGGTTTCTTGAACAGCTACGCAACCTGTCTGGTCAAGGCCGGCCGCGCCTGCGGCAGCAATGGTTACGAGACCCTCAAAGGCAATGAGGATGACCGCGAGATGCTGGTCGCCTGCAAGGTCCCGCACTAGAAGGGAAGCGGGAGGCCGAGAGCGTTATCCCGTCGTACGCCCTGTTGGCGAGCCTGCTGATTGTGACGACAATCCGGCGGCGCCGCGTCGTCTGATCATCCTGCCGGCGAGAGAGCGGCGAATAACCTCTCACCTGGGCTATCGACCGTCCACTTGACAATACGATATTAGTCGAAATATCGTATGCTCATGAAAACACCGCAGGTCATCGACGCGTTGGGAGCTTTGGCGCACGAGCATCGCCTCGCGATCTTTCGTCTTCTGATTGAGCGAGGACCTGTCGGACTACCCGCCGGACGAATCGCTGAAAAGATAGGACTTGTGCCCTCGTCTCTCACCTTCCATCTGCAGAATCTGCAGCGCGCGGGGCTGATTGCTCAGCGGCGCGAAAGCCGTCAGCTCATCTACTCGGCGGATTTCACCGCCATGAATGCGCTGGTCGGCTACTTGACCGAGAACTGCTGCGCCGAGAGTGCAGCCGAATGCTGCCCGCCGGCACGCCAGCCGAAGGCTGCGAAGCGCGGGGCGAAAGCGGCTTGAGATTCATAGTCAAACGACTGTAACCCGACAGGTGAGCAATGAAACGACTCCACGTGCATGTCAGCGTCAAAGATCTTCCCGCCTCCATCCGCTTCTATCGGACCCTGTTCGGGGCGGAACCGGTCGTGACCCAGCCCGACTATGCGAAATGGATGCTGGAAGATCCGCGCGTGAACTTCGCGATCTCGATGAATCGCCAGCCCGTCGGCGTCAATCACTTGGGCTTCCAGGTCGAATCCGATGAGGAACTGCGCGGCATGCGGGCACAACTGCAAGCGGCGGACTCGCGCATGGTGGAAGAGAACGAGCAGCCCTGCTGCTACGCGAAATCGGACAAATACTGGGTCACCGATCCCACGGGAATCGCTTGGGAGACCTTCCACTCTTTGGGCCGTATTCCGGTGTACGGTGAAGATACGGCGGTGTTCAATCACGGCGAGGCGATGGTCCCCGTTGAAGCGCCGGCCGCCGGATGCTGTGTACCTGCTGAGAGGGCGCAACCGGCCAGTTGTTGCTCAAAATGAGCGCTCAGAGGACTTACAACGTTCTTTTTTTATGCACCGGTAATTCGGCGCGTAGCATCTTGGCCGAATCGCTGTTGACTCACTGGGGCCGTGGCCGGTTCCACGCGTTTAGCGCCGGAAGCTTCCCGAAAGGCCAGGTGCATCCGCTAGCCCTCGAGCTCTTGAAGCGCCTGAACCTGCCCTCTGAAGGCTTCCGCAGCAAGAGCTGGGACGAGTTCGCGGCGCCCGGGGCGCCGCCACTCGACTTTGTCTTCACAGTCTGCGACAACGCAGCCGGCGAAGTGTGTCCGGCATGGCCCGGAAAGCCCATGACCGCTCACTGGGGAATCGCCGATCCGGCCGCGGTCGAAGGCTCCGACGCGGACAAGGCTCTCGCGTTCCGAAAGGCGCTCAAGGAACTCGAGACGCGGATCAAGCTCTTCACGGCGCTGCCGATCGCATCCCTGGACCAAATGACGCTGCGCGAGAAATTGCGCGCCATCGGTCAGCAGCCCCCGACGACGGAAGCTTGAAGTCGTGCTTAGGCGCGTCGCCGCAGAAGGCCTAGGCTCACTCCTGCTCGCGGCGACCGTGATAGGCTCCGGCATCATGGCCGAGCGGCTAGCCGCGGGAAACTTAGCCGTGGCGCTCATCGCCAATACCGGTGCGACCGTTGCGGTTCTCGCGACCTTGATCGCGCTCTTAGGACCGGTGAGCGGCGCCCACTTCAACCCCGCCGTCTCCTTGGTCCAAGCACTTCGCGGCGCGCTTCCCTGGCGCGACGCCGGCGCGTACGCTGCCATCCAAATCCTTGGTTGCTGCGCCGGAGCGATCCTGGCACACGCGATGTTCGCGCTGCCGCTCATCCAATCGTCGCTTCATGCGCGCACCGGCATCGCCCAGTGGCTGGCCGAGTTCGTCGCCACCCTCGGTCTCTTGCTCGTGGTGTTGGGCCATCGGAGGGCCGAGGACGCACCCTCGATGGTCGCCGCTTGGATCGGGGCCGCCTATTGGTTTACGTCGTCCACGTCGTTTGCGAATCCAGCCATCACCATCGCACGCGCCTTGTCGAACACCTTTGCCGGCATTTCGCCCTCCCATGTTCCGGCGTTCATTCTCGCGCAGATTCTCGGCGCACTGGCTGCGATCCCCCTTGCTCGGTTCGTGTTCGCGAATACGAAGCCCGAAGGCGCTCCGGAGCAGTCATGAATTACATGCTTGAGCGGCGCGCACGGATTGGTCGCTGACGCATCGGGGGCCCCGCCCGGAAGCGGCGGGGCCCTAACTTCGGCGACTCCTTCAATCGTCCGCAGGCACAAGTAGCGGCGCGAGCGAATTGGTGCCCGCATCCTTCGCGTGCCCGATGAGTGGCAGACCAAAAGCCTCCTCGACCGTCTTTAGCAGCGAGTAGTGCGTGTAGAAGGCGTTGTCGACCACGCCTTTGACCCCGTAGTTCGTGATCGCAATGAACACGACCCTATCGTTGAAGTTCTTGGGGTCATAGCAGTCGGGTCCAGGAAGTAGCGTACCCGGCACGACATCGGTGGGCGGCGACGTGTCCGGATTGTAGTTGCAGGTCAAAGGACCATTGCCCTCGTCGAACACGATGAACAGCGCGTTGCGACCTTGCTTCCATGTCTTGCTGCCCATGATCCCATTGACGAGCCAGAACGTCTCATCATCGCCGCGCTTGACATCGTTCGCATCCGTATCGTTGACCCCGCCGCACGGGGCGAGGACGTTACCAATACCGTGCATGTCGCGGCACTGGTCCGGTACGATGTAGGAGAACGCAGGCGCGGTGCCGGCCCCGAGGTCGCTGAAAAGCTGCTCAATCGGCACCTGTTTGGCGAATTGCGCCGGATCGTTCTGCACCTCCTCGACGTACGGGAACGGGTTATGCTTCACCGCATAAAGCTTGGCTGTGTTGCTGTCGCCGGGCCAATTCGCCAATGTCGTGCCGGCGTCCGGGATATTTTGCAGATACGCCCGCCAGTCCTTGCCGTTACCGACCAGTTGGCCGGCGAGAGAGGGCAACTGCACCTTCCAGCGGTGTTTGGATGTATTGGCCGGAGGAGACGGATAATCCGTCGCGGCTGACGGTGAATCATCGTCGCTGATGCCGACCACACTTCCTGATGGGTACGTGTGGCCCGTTGCCAAAACGTCCGTGCCAATCCAGTCACCGGTGATCATTGCGAGATAATTCGGCAAACTCGGGTGCCAAGCGCCGTTATAGTTCGAGGCAAAATTATACTTCTGCGCCAGCGCGGTGATGTGCGGCGCATTGGGATTGCCGATGATTCCCTCTGACCCGAAACTGGTGAAGGCATTGTGATTTTCGAGGACCACGACAAGCACATGGTCTAGCGCCGGGACCCTACCGCTCCCGCCGTCGCCGCCACGGCCGTCGCCCGCAAGCGCGGGAGCCGATGCCAAAGCCGCGGTTGCGGACAATGCCAGCAGATACTTTTGCATTTTAAATGCTCCTATGTTCCGAGATGGAAAATGAAGACGCGCAAGCCCGCGTCTCCCGTCGAAATCGACGCCTCGGAGCATAGATCTGAAGCATTGCGATGCCTTGACGATTTCGTGGCAAGGCGGCGACAGGTTGGGATCGCGGCTACGCCTCGCGCCTCCTGCGCGCAAACGCTCCCAGCCCACCAAGTCCCGCTACCAATAACCAGGCAGCTGCCGGAAGAGGTACGGGGGCAACCCAGCCGCTGCCACCAGAACCAGGGCCAGTCGTATTTTGGACCTGTGCGGCCGCATAGAACGGACCGTGTCCACCGGCGGGTGTCGAGAGTGCGAAGAAGGAAGCGGCGCTCAGCGTCGGACCTGAGCTCAGATCGGTGATGTCGAAGGTTGAGGTCATGCCTGCTTTGAATCCGCTGCTGCCGCTGCCGTACGCGAATTGGATGTCGTAGAGCCCATCGCCGTCCGCCATGAACCCGTCTTCCAAGGCGCTCACCGTTGCCGCTACACCGCTGTCGTGAGTGAAGGTCAAGTTAGGCAGCACAGATGAGAGTGCGGGAACAATATTGAAATAAGACGCCTTGATATCCTCGAGGCCTGTGAGGCCGGCGGTGCTGATGACCAGCCGGACGTCATGCGAGCTGATCTGCGTGAAGGTCGCGGTGATCCACGGAGCAGGCCCGCCCGGGGCTTGCCCGCCGCTGAACTCGACATTGAAGCCATAAGTCACGGTGTCCGCGCGCGCGGCGCCGCTGGCGTAAAATAGCGCACCCAATACCCACAGGCCTATTTTGGCGCTTCCGTGCATGTTCCTTTCGCCATCATCTTTTTATAGACCTTACATTAGGCCACGTTCTTGTTGCCCCCCGATGACCGCTTCATGACAGCGGTGTATCGCCCGTGTGATGCGCGGGTGCACTGGGGGCCGGCACGCCGCGGCATAACGATGAGGTTGAGCGACGCGCGGTTGCGCCAACGACAAACGAAACTGGTTTATCCCAATCATCGACTCCCTCCTTGGCTCAACAAAGACGCGACCCGCGATCGCTCGAACCGATTGTTAGGCGGCAACCTCGACGTAGTCCACACGGCTGGACGGAGGGGGAATCGGAGTGCCATCTTCACGCAGGCCATCTAAATGAAACTCAATGGCTTCGCGAATCGCCTGCTCGGTGGCAGCAAGAGACTCGCCGGTCGCGATGCAACCGGGGAGATCAGGCACGTATGCAGAGTAATTACCGCCAGCATTTTCAATAACAATTGCGTAGCGCATGAATAAGGTCCTATTTCTTCAACCCCGATTGCTTGAGGATACTGTTCAAAGTGCCTGGTGCCAAATCGTCGCTTGGTTTACCCGCCACCGTGACACGGCCGGGCTTACTGGGGTGCTTGAATTGGCGATGACTGCCACGCGTCGACACCAAATACCAACCGTCATCACCAATCATGCGCAATATGTCAGCTACTTTCATGGTCGGAGACGCCTAGGCACAGAAATTAGGGCCGTCTAACTCCACATATCAGACAAGTCCGCGTTCCGCCATCGACACGCAAGCCCCGTCGCCCACGATGATGTGATCGAGCAGTCGAATGTCCACCAGGGCCAATGCTTCCTTGACGCGCTGCGTGATGAACTCGTCCGCCTGCGACGGCTCGGCGACGCCGCTCGGGTGATTGTGCGCAATGATCACTGCGGCCGAGTTGCGCTGCAAAGCAAGCTTCACGATCTCGCGTGGATGCACGCTGGCCCCATCGATAGTGCCGCGAAACAACTCTTCGAATTGAATCAGCCGATGCCGCTTGTCCAAGTACAGACAGCAAAACACCTCGTGCTCGAGATCCCGTAGGCGGGCGGTGAGAAAATCCCGGGTGGCCCGTGGGCTTGAAAGGGAAGGGCCGGCGCGCAAGGTCTCCGACAGTTGCCTCCTGGCGATCTCGACCGACGCCTGCAATTCCGCATAGCGAGCGGGTCCCAAGCCCGGCTCCGCGCAAAACCGCTGCCGGTCGGAGGCGATCAGTTTGCGCAGTGAATGAAAGCTCTTGAGAACATCGCGCGCCAGATCGAGCGCCGAATGGCCGGGGGTGCCGGTGCGCAGCAAAATCGCCAGCAACTCGGCATCGGAAAGCGCCGCCGCGCCTTTCTCGAGCAGCTTCTCGCGCGGCCGTTCGTCGGCGGGCCAATCCCGAATTGCCATGCGCCAGCATGATCACCGGCGGCGCAACTCACTAGCGCCATTTCGGAGGTGAGCAGCGAGATTAGCTGGATCAGGTTTTAGTCTCCAGATCGGCGGTGAAGCTGGGAACCAGTCGCATTTTGCGACCGGTTCAGTCTAGCTGTGCCCCGAGCTCCCGAACCCACCGCTGCCGCGCGCCGTGGCCGAAAAATCCTCCACCACTTCGAATGCAACCTGCACGACGGGCACGATCACCATTTGTGCGATCCGATCGCCGGGATTGATGGTGAAAGCCTGCGCGCCCCGGTTCCAGACCGACACCATCAGCGGCCCCTGGTAGTCGGAGTCGATCAAGCCGACGAGATTGCCGAGCACGATGCCGCTCTTGTGCCCCAAGCCCGAACGCGGCAGCAGCATGGCGGCAAGCGCAGGGTCCGCGATGTAAATCGACACCCCCGTTGGAATCAGTTCCGCGGCGCCCGGTTGCAAGATCAGCGGCGCGGCGACGCAGGCGCGCAGGTCCATGCCCGCAGAGCCGGCGGTGGCGTGTTGCGGCAGGGGAAATTCGCGCCCGATGCGCGGATCCAAGATCCGCAGCTTGACGGTTTGCATCGGGACCCCGGCCCCTAGCCTAGACTCGCCGCGGTCGGCGGCCGCGCACGCGGTCGCGAGGTGCGGCGGCAGCGGTTCGGCGTTTTCTGTCGCCGCGCCGCGGGCTGCCATCGCGCGGCGGCAGGCGCTGGGCGATGAGCGCGATGAGTTCGCGCGCCACGTCTATTTTGGGTCCGCGCGAGACTTCCATCTTGCCGCCCGGCCAGATCACTGTCAGCGCGTTGTCCTCGCAATCGAAGGCGATCCCATCGCCGACTTCGTTGGCTGCGATCATGTCCAAGCGCTTGCGCTTGAGTTTGATGCGCGCGTTTTCCTCCACATCGTTGGTCTCGGCGGCAAAGCCGACGACGAAAGGGCGCTTGGCCATGTCGGCGACCGACTTGATGATGTCCGGCGCCGCCTCCAGCTCCAGTTTCACAGAGCCGCCTTGCTTCTTGATTTTCTGCTTGGCCACGGTCACGGGCTGAAAGTCGGCGACTGCCGCGGCCGCGATGAAGATGTCGGTATCGCCGACCTGCCGGTGAACCGCGGCATACATGTCGCGCGCGCTTTCCACGTTGATTCGCGTCACGCCGGTCGGCGTTTGCAGTTGCACAGGTCCGGTTACCACGGTGACGTGCGCTCCGGCTTCGCGCGCCGCTTCCGCCACGGCGAAACCCATTTTTCCGGAGCTGCGATTGGTCAGATAGCGCACCGGATCGAGGCGCTCGCGCGTGGGCCCCGCCGTGATCAGGACGTTCATGCCCGCGAGCAGTCCCGCATTGGGGGGCGCGGCGAGCACCGTTTCCGCCAGCTGAATGGGCTCCCACATGCGCCCGGCGCCGACCTCTCCGCATGCCTGGTTGCCGGACGCGGGTCCTAAGATGCGGATGCCGCGCGCCGCCAGCGTGGCCACATTGGCCTGCGTCGCCTTGTTGGCCCACATGACGCGGTTCATCGCAGGCGCCAGCAAGATGGGTGCTTCGGTCGCCATGCAAACCGTACAGAGTAGATCGTCGGCTCGGCCGGCCGCCAGGCGCGCGATGCAGTCTGCGCTCGCCGGCGCAATCAACACGATCTGCGCCCAACGTGCCAGCTCGATATGCCCCATGGCCGCTTCCGCGGCGCTGTCCCACAAGTCGCTGCGCGTGGGGCGGCCCGATACGGCTTGAAATGTCATGGGAGAGACGAAGCGCTGAGCGGCGGAGGTCATGACGACTTGAACGTCAGCGCCGCGTTCGATCAGGCGCCGCACCAGATCCGGGCTCTTATAGGCGGCGATGCCGCCGGTGACGCCCAGCAAAACGCGGGTCTTCGGCGTCATTGAATATGCTTCAGCTCTTTGAAGCGGTCGATGTCGCTCTCGAAATGAATGCTCATCGTCGCCTCTTCGCTGCGCTTCTGTTTCAGATTCTGCTCCTGCGTACGCATGTCGGTGCTGAGCCGCACCAGATCTTCCGCCATTTGGTCCGGCATGCTGGGTGCTTTGGGGTCGCTGCTGTAGGGCTTGTAACGCATGCTGTCCGCGCGCATTTTTTTCATGCGGCCATTGAGCGTTTCGAGGAACTGGTTCGTGACCTTGACTTGGTCCGCGAGCAAACTGAGGCGCTGATCGCGCAGGCGTTCGATCTCCTGCACCGAGGCATAGGTATTCAACAAATTCTTGTCGCGCAGCTGGCGCTGTTCCGCGTCGAGCCTCTTTTGCTCGTCGGCGCTCGCTTGTTCGGCCGTCTTCTGCGCCTCCTGATGCCTGATCTCGTAACCCCGCGAGTTCAGAACATGTTGTTCCTGCGTGGCGTATTCCGGTGGAACATGATCGCCGTAGTGCGTCACGCCGTCCTTGTCCACCCACTTGTATAGGACGCGGCCGTCATTGGTGGGAGGGACGCCCGCCGCAAAACCCGACGCCAGCAGTGCACATAGACAGAGGATCCAAACGACATTCTTCAAGAGTCTTTCCTCAAGTGACGCGGCCGCCATTGTGAGGGGAGGCGGCGGCGTTTTCTAGGGGCAATTCCTCACTCTGCGAGCCCATACCGCTCGCGGTACTGCCGCATGCTCGAAAGCTCGCCCGCCTGGCCCAGCTTGGAAACGTGCTGCATGAGGTCAGCCAAATTGATCACCGCGACCACCGGTACTTGATACTGGTCGCGGACTTCCTGCACCGCCGAAAAGTCGCTGCCGGAAGCCCGTTCCTGGCGATCGAGCGCCAGCAACACCCCGGCGGGCGTGGCGCCGGCGGTGCGGATCATATCGATGGACTCCCGGATGGCGGTCCCCGCGGTAATGACATCGTCGACGATGAGGACGCGGCCCTTCAAGGGGCTGCCGACGATCTGGCCGCCTTCCCCGTGATCCTTGGTTTCCTTGCGGTTGAAGGCAAAAGGCACGTTGCGCTGGTGGCGCTCCGCCAACGCCGCCGCGGTGATGGTCACGAGCGGGATGCCTTTGTAGGCGGGTCCGAACAGCATGTCGAATTTCAAGTCGGAGGCCGCGAGGGCGGCCGCGTAGGCACGTCCCACCGCGCCGATGGCAGCGCCGGTGTTAAATAGACCCGCATTGAAAAAATACGGGCTTTCGCGCCCTGATTTCAGCGTAAAGCTGCCGAATCGCAGCACGCCGAGCTTCATGCACAACTCGATGAATTCACTTTGATACGCCGCGGTCATGGACTGATATTATCGCGCGCGATGCGCATCGTCACGAATACCGCCTTCCTTTGACGGAACAACCCAAGCCCACACTCCGGCAGGCGCTGGGCGACAAACGCATCATGGCCGTGCTCTTGATGAGCTTCGCCTCGGGGCTGCCCTTCAATTTGTCGGGATCCGGATTTGCCTTTCAGGCCTGGCTGGCGTCCGAAGGCGTCAACTTAAAGGCCATCGGCTTCTACTCGCTCGTGGGTCTGCCCTACATCTTCAAGTTCTTGTGGGCCCCGTTGCTCGATCGCTACCTGCCGCCCCTTCTCGGCCGGCGTCGCGGTTGGATCTTGGTCTTTCAGGCCTGTTTGGCAGTGGCCATCGGCGTGATGGGTTTCAGTTCGCCGACCCAGGCCACGTATTTCTTGGCCGCCATCGCGCTGCTCGTGGTGTTCCTCTCTTCCTCGCAGGACATCGTCATCGATGCCTATCGCGTCGACACCATTCCCGCCAGCGAACGCGGTATCGCCGCTGCCGCTTCGGCCTTCGGCTACCGCACGGCATCGATTCTTGCCAGCACGGTGCTCGTGCTCATTGCCGCACATACCAGTTGGCACGTGGCTTTTCTGGTCATCGCCGTGATCATGGCGGCGACCATGCTGTCCACAATCTGGGCGCCTGAGCCCGTGACGCCGGGCCAGCCCCCGAAAACCTTGGCCGATGCCGTATGGCATCCGCTGCTCAACTTGGTCGGTCAGAAGGGCGCATGGGGATTTCTCCTGCTGGTGCTGCTCTATAAAGCCGGCGATGCCTTCGCCTTGAGCCTATACAGCGCCTTCATGCTCAAGGGCGTCGGCTTCTCCCTCGATGAGCTCAGCATCGCCGGCAAGGCCAACATGACGATCTCCACCATTACCGGCGTGACCTTGGGCGGCTGGATCTACATGCGCTGGGGCATGTTCCGCTCGCTGCTGGTCTTCGGCATCGGCCAGTCGCTCACGAATTTGCTGTACACGGTGCTGGCGTTGTCCGGCAAGAAGCTCTGGCTGATGGCGCTCGCCACCACACTGGACACCGGCATCGGTGGTATGGGACAGGCCGCCTTCGTGGGATTTCTCATGTCCCTGTGCAACTCGAACTTCAGCGCCACGCAGTACGCGCTGCTCTCCGCCATAGCGACCCTTCCACGCGTCACCACCGGCGCCATTGCCGGCACGTTGGTCACCGCGATTGGGTGGCCGAAATTCTTTGTCGTGACCTGCCTCACGGCAATACCCGGCCTCATCCTGCTGGTGATTTTACGCCGCCCTTTGCAGGAACTCGCGGCGCGCGACATCGCTGACGCGAAGCGGTAAGTTGAATGACGGGTGTCTTGGCTGTGCGCGCCCCGTGCGAGCGGCTCAGCGGTGCGGGCCGGTCAGTGGTGCAGGGCGGCTCAGTCGTGCAGGGCCGCTCAGCGGCGCAGCGATCGATCGTTCGGGCTGGACCAGGCCGTTCTCGCGTTGTCCTCGAACTCGCGGCCCAGGTCCTCGGCCTCGACATCGATGGCGCCCGACCAATCTTCCGGCGCATCGCAGGCCTCGATCAAATCGTCCCACAGATGTTCGTTCCAAGAATCGAAATCCATTTCAGCAACGGTCCCATCAAAGTATTGGATTTCGATTGTCTCGTCTGCATCATCGATGGCCACTACTTCAAAGAGCTCGTTGGTACCTCCCCGATACCATTCGCCTACGATCGGCCTGATAACATTCATCGGCGTCTCCGTCTGCTATGCTCGCTGCCATTCAACTCCCAATGAGCCCTTCGCGCAATATGTAATTTTTGCGCGCAGCAACAATACATGGTCGAACAGCTCATCAAGTTCTTCGTGGTTTTCTTCGTGGTGGTCGAACCGATTTCTTTGATCCCGTTGTTCGCCGGCCTGACAGAAGGCTCGAGCGACCGCTACAAGAAAATGATGGCCGGTAAATCCGCCGCGATCGCGCTGATCATCTGCGTGCTGTTCGCGTTGGTCGGCGCAAGATTTTTGGATATCATGGGAATTTCGTTGAGCTCGTTTCGCATCGCCGGCGGCACGCTGCTTTTCTTGATTGCGCTCGACATGGTGTTCGCGCGCACCTCGGGCACAAAATCGACCACGACCGAGAAGGAAGAAGCCAAGACCCGCGACGACATATCGGTGTTTCCCCTAGCGTTCCCCTTCATCGCGGGTCCCGGCGCGCTCGCCACGATCTTGCTGACCGCCGGCGAGTTATGGGGCAAGCCGCTTGAGTTCATCGCATTCCTCGGCGTGGTCGTTTTGGTGATGCTCGTGTGTTGGGTGCTGATGCTGGCGACCCCGCGCCTGATGAAGGTGTTCGGCGTCACCGGCGCCAACGTGATGAGCCGCCTGTCGGGCGTCATCCTCGCCGCGCTTGCCGTGCAATTCATCGTCGAAGGAATACGCGGCAGCTTCCTGTCGTAGCGTAGCTCTACTTGGCTGCCACCGGCGCTGCCGCCAGCGCTTTGATCTTTTCACCATCGATGTATTTCGCGAGCCCTTTGAGATTGCCCGCGACCTCCGGGCTGGAAAAAAGCTCCTGACCCGCCACCTTTCCCAGCACTTCAAAGGCCGTTTGAATGGTCACCGCGCCCTCCGCTTGCAGCGCCTTTTGCGCTTCGGTTTTGCAGCTCTCCGTCAGCAGCTTCATGAAGAGCGTGCCCATCAGCTTGTCGGATTCCTCTTGCTGAGCGGGCGAGACGGCGGCGATTGGTTTCACAGCGGGATGATGCGCGGCCGCCACAAACAGCCAGCGGATCAAATCCGCGCGATCTTCCTTCGTCGTGGAGTTCACCAGGCACTTGCCCAAATCATCCGCGAAGACGCCAGCCATGGCAGAGGGACCATAAGCCATCGCTAGACACGCCGCGACGGCGCAAAGCGCTTTGAAGTTCATCGTAGCTCCAGGATCGCTGATCGTGGGATCGACTATAGCTTGCCGCGATCGTCAACTTCTCGAACGCACTTCGCATAAGCCAAATCCCATACGCCGTGTCCCAAGCGCTCGCCGCGCCGCTCGAAACGCGTCGGCGGCCGAAACGCTGGCCTCGGCACATAGGTCAAGTCGCGGCTCAAGGACTTGAGCGCCGGACTCGCGTTGCACACCGCCAGCATCTGTTCGGCGTATTCCTGCCAGTCCGTCGCCAGCCTCAAGATTCCATCGTCGCGAAGCTTATGGGCCGCGAGGTCTGTAAAGGACGCGTCGATCAGGCGGCGTTTGTGGTGGCGCTTCTTGTGCCAGGGGTCGGGAAAGAACACCAGCATCTCGTCGAACGCGGCATCCGCGACATGATCGCGCAACACATCGACGGCGTCGCTGCAAATGAGGCGCAGATTCTTGAGCGCGCCGTGTTGCGCTCGCAGCAGAAGCCTGCCGACACCGGATCGGTGCACTTCTATTCCTAGGTAGTCGATGTGGGGATTGGTCTCCGCCAGGGCCCCAATTACTTCCCCGGCCCCGAAGCCTATTTCCAGGCAGCGCGGCGCCTCGCGCCCGAACACTGCCGCAAGATCCAGCGGCGTCTCCTTCAGGTCGATGCCGTACGCGGGCCAGAGCTCGCTGAGCGCGCGCTCCTGCGCTGCCGTGGTGCGGCCGGCTCTCAAGACGAAACTGCGGATGCGTCTCTGCGTATGCATGGCCGGAAAGTGTGCCTGATATCATCATTCTATGCGCAATGCCCTCATGCCATTGGCCGCGGTTTTGGTGCTGGCCGGCTGCGCCGGTTTGCCGCGGCATGTGCACAAGATCCCGTCCACGGCCTTTGAACATCCGGAGACCACGACACTCGGGCGCATCGTCGCAGCTGAAGATGTCGGCAAGAGCCTTTCCGGCGTCCGTCTGCTGTCCTCGGGAGAAGAGGCCTTCGCCAGTCTCATCGCGTTGGCGGATCATGCCGAACGCACGCTCGACATCCAGTACTACATCATTCACGAGGACGACTCGAGCCGCGCATTGCTCTATCACGTGCGCCTCGCCGCGGACCGCGGCGTGCGGGTGCGCGTGCTCATCGACGATTTGAATACCGCGGGCGAGGATCGGCGTTTCCTGCACTTGAGCAGCCACGTCAACGTTGAGGTCCGCGTCTTCAACCCGTTTACCGCCGGACGATTCGCGACCTGGACCCGCTTCCTCGCGTCCGCCACCGATATCCGGCGCATCAATCACAGGATGCACAACAAGCTGTTCGTCGCGGACGATGCGCTCGCCATTACCGGCGGACGCAACATCGGCGACCAATACTTCACCCTCGATCCGAGCAGCAATTTCGTGGATTTGGATGTGGTCGCGGCGGGCGCCATCGTGCCGCAATTGTCCGCATCGTTCGATCAATTCTGGAACAGCAAGTACGCCTTTCCAATCGCCTCGGTGGCCGCGTCGGTGGATGCCGAGGCCGCATCAGCGCCCCCTGCGGAACCCCAAACCTCCGATAACGACCGATGGCTGGCGCACGAGATCGATGCACGGAAATTAGATCTGATCTGGGCGCCGGCGACCGTGCTGGCGGATCAGCCCGCCAAAATCACCAGCGAAACCTCTCCCGACGAAGAGCTCACGATCGCCAACGACATCACGGCGCTGATGGGTACGGCGAAACAGGACTTGAGCATCATTTCGCCGTATTTCGTGCCCGGCAAGCAAGGCGTCGCGCTCATTGCCAAACTGGTGGAAAACGGCGTGCACGTGCGCATCCTCACCAATTCCCTGGCGTCCACCGATTCGCCTCTGGTGGACATCGGCTACGCGCGTTACCGGGTGCCGCTCCTGAGGCTCGGCGTCGATCTGCGGGAGATGCGGCCGAAACTGGGACAAAAGCATGCGCGCTTTCATCCCTTCCGCAGCTCCAATGCCAGCTTGCATGCCAAAGCGCTGGTGATCGATCAAAAAATCGTCTTCATCGGTTCGTTGAACATGGATGAGCGCTCGCGCAAGATCAACAGCGAGCTGGGGCTGGTGATCAGCAGCGCCGAGATCGCGCGCGAAGTCACAAGTCTCTTGGATGACATCAGCAGCGCCGACGGCAGCTACAAGCTGCAATTGGATCAGCGCGGTCGGGTCGAATGGGTGAGCGGCGATGTCGGCTCGCAAAAGGTCTGGCACACGGAGCCGGAGACCAGCCGAACCGAACGCATTTGGCTCGCCATCCTCTCGCCCTTTGCGCCGGACGAGTTGCTCTGAGCAGCTCGCAATGATTGACTAGGACGATATTCGCAAAGTACTCAAGTATTCCTTCACCTTGGCGCGAAATCCCTCGCTGCTGGTGACGGTGGCGCCGCCCGCCAGCACCAAAATGAAATCGCCGCGCAGCGTGCGGTTCACTTCCCTGATGAAATTCAAATTGACCAGGCAGGAGCGGCTGATGCGCAGCATCGGTTGAGAGCGCAGCGCGACTTCGGCCTGCTGCAGCGTGCTGCGCGCGTGAAAGTTGTCCTTGCCGACTCGAATGACCACATAGTTGCGGTCCGCCTCGATCATTTCGACCTGGGTGACGTCGAGCACGTGCAAATGGCCGCCGAACTCCGCCAGCAGACGCGGTTTCTCTTCGCCGGCGGTGCGGGCGCCGCGCTCGAGTTGCGCCAGCAACCCCGCCAGCAAGGTCTGCCGTTCGTCGAAGCCGGAATTCAAATGACGCGGCCGTACTCGAGCCAGGGTCTTTCGAAAGCGCTCTTGGTCGAACGGCTTCAGCAGATAATCCACCGCGCACACCTCGAATGCCTCGAGCGCGTAGGTGTCGTAGGCCGTGACGAACACCAGCGATGGCAGCTGCGATGGCTCCAGGGCGCGCGCCAGGTCAATGCCGTTCAGCGGGTCCATCTGAATGTCCAAAAACAAAATCTGCGGTCTCTGCAATTGAACGGCGGCGAGTGCTGCCCTGCCGTCGCCGAACTCGCCCACGACTCGCAAGTCTTTTTCGGCCTCGCAGAACTCGCGCAATGTGCGCCTTCCTGCGGCCTCATCGTCCACGATGATGACGTCCATCATGTGCCGAGCAGGGTGGTGGTATGCAGTTTGTGGCCGGCGGGCGCCTCCCGCGTCATCGCGGGCGACTCGCGTATGGCCGGCATGGAAATTTCACTGATCCATTCGCTGCCGTGGGCGCCTGCCATGAGGCCAGCGCGGCCTTCGAATTGCACGGCCATGCGCTCGCGCACGTTCTTGAGACCGATGCCGTCCGCGCCGCTCACGGCTCTGTCCGGCGACATCGAGTTGGTGACGCGCATCAAAATGGTGTCGTTCACCAGGCGCACCGTGACGCGCACGAGCACGGTGCCTTGATGGCCCGCCAGGCCGTGAACCACGGCGTTCTCGATCAACGGCTGCAGTATCAAGCTCGGCACCCACACGGCGGGAACTTCACTCGGATTCGGCAGCTCTACGGTGAGGCGATCGGTGAAACGTCTCTGCTGCAGTTCCAGGTAGAGTTTCGCAAAATGCAACTCATCTGCCAGCCGCGAAAAATCGCGTTCGCCGGCATTGAGCAAACGCCGCAGGAGATCTGCGAGCTGCACCACCATGGACTGCGCGGCCTTCGGATCCCATTCGATGTGTCCGCGGATCGTATGCAGCAGATTGAACAGGGTATGCGGCGAGAGCTGCATGCGCAGGGCCGCCAGGCGCGCGGCGCTCCACTCGCGCTCCAGCGCGGCGAGCCGCAACTCCGAATCGCGAAAGCGCGTATACAGCGCCAAACCGGTGACCAAGGCCAATCCGAAACCATACGATGGCAGGAAACTGACGAAGCTCGCCAGCCACAGCGTCACCCAGAACGGATCGCTCCAGGCGCTGACCACATGCGATAGCGCAGTGCCGTGCATCTGGTCGGTGGCCATGATGACCTCGGAAAGAATCATCACCGGGTAGGCCATCGCAGAGAACACCGCGCCGAGTATCACCTGCAAGGGCAGCGCGATCAGGATCGGACGCCACTGGACCTTGAGCGACGCCCAAAATGACACCAGCAGCATGGGCAGCAGCAGGAGGTGCTGCAAAAGTCGCGTATCCCAGGAGGCAAACACGGTCACGTTGGTCACGCGCGCAATGCCCGCGCTCATGCTGTAGCCGTACAGCAGATTCGACACGGTCACATACACCCAGAACAGGCAGACTATCGCTAAGAACTGGAGTTGGCTCAGCCCTCCGGCAAAGCGCTGCGAAGACTGAGCCGAACCGGATCCGATCATTCCGCAAGCCTACCCCACGGCACACGCGCCTGACACCGTATTTTGCCGCGCCGGCCGCCCGCCGCGGGACGAAACCGTTGCAATTTGGGACGAACTCGACGGCCGGCCGCATACGAATTGCCTTGTCACGGCGTCTTATGGGGGTGTCTCGTTGATTCACCGAAGGAGAGATGTCATGACGCGAATAGCTACTAGTATGCTGCTGCTCGGGGGGCTGGCCGGCCTCGCCGTGGCGGGTGCGGCGGGAGCGCAAACGGTGGTCGGGGATAGGTTCCAGACAGTCGTGCGCTACAGCAACGATACCCTGGCGACCGACAGCGGAGCGCGCGCCCTCTATCGCCAGTTGGAACGAGCTGCCGAGCAGGTCTGCCCCATGGCCACCAATACCCGCATTGTGAATGAGCACGTGCAGAAGTGCCGGCAGGAGACCCTGACCGCGGCGGTTAACAAAATCCACAATCAACGGCTCGCCGCGTTACATGCCGCCGCCAATCCGAAAGCAGGTTAAGGGTATGAGGTTTTAGCGGCCAGCCGCAGGATCAAGATACACGGTGCGCTGCACCACCGTGACATCGCCATCCTGCGAGCTGGTCGCATTCTTCGGCCGGGCCTGCTGCAGTTTCTTGCCGTCCGGCAACGCTTCAGGCAGCCCGTAGCTCTCATCGAATACTCGTACGGCCATCGGCGCGGCGGGCGCAGCAACGGCAAACCGCAAACCCGCTTCCTGAATGCCCGGAGCCTGCAACACGGTGCTGCCGTCGCGCAGTTGCTGCAGCTTGATGCGCAATGGACCGGATGGCGTCTCGACCTCGATGCCGTGAATATTCGCGCTTGCCGGAAAAATCACGAAGGCGACCGACGCGCCGCGCACCGAACGCAGCAGCAATTCCATATGGGCGGGCGAGACACCATGGGCGGCGGGCGAGGCGTCATGGGCGGGCGAGGCGCCCGAGCTCGAGATTTGCGTCAGCTCCGGCGCGGCCAATTTCAAGGCGGGCGCGTCTGCAAAAAATCCCTTCAGTGGATAACCGGGGAAGCGTTCACGAGGAGCCCGATCGAACTTCACTTCCTCGCCCATTGCGCGAGGCAGGTGCAGCGATGCGGCTTGCAGCCACCAATGTGCCCGGCCGCTATCGCCATCGATCCAGTATTCGACGTTCACCCGTTGCGGCCAGCTTGCCGAGTAACTCGGCAGCAGCACGGTGACGCAAATCGCGCCGAAGGTCGTCGCTGCGGCGAGCCAGGTGAGGCGTCGGCGAGCGGCAGGCGTGGCGTTGGCCAGCAACGGCAGCAGGAAGCCGGCCGTCAAGCACAGCACGACGGAGCCGATGGGCCAGGCGGGCGCGCCGAGCGCCGAGTACAACAGCAGCAGCATCGGCAGAAGTGCCGCAAAAGCAATGAGTCCCGGGAACAGAACCGCAAATTCAGCCGCGCCCCGCGAAGGCGCCCGATCTTTCACGGCGGCAATGATGCTGGGCAGGCAGCCGAGCGCCGCGGCCGCGGCCGCCAGCAACCACACGTAACCGGCGGCCGGAGCGATCAAGGCGGCGGCCAGCGACAAGAGCGCGACCAGCATGCTGCCGCCAAACCACAAACCCCAAAAGCCCGCACGGCGCGCGAACCACGCGGCGATCGCGGTGGCGGTCAGCAATGTCAATGCAGCGAATCCAACATGCATCGCCAGTGGGTGCGCGATCCAGGGAGGTGCTTGCAGGGCCGGTATTCTTCCCAAGAAGCGCAGCAGCACGAGCACGCCCATGCTCAGTGCGCCGCCGAGCAAGACATTGGCGAGCGCGGCGATTGAACCATGCACGGCTTGCCGCAAGGTCATGTGTCCCTTGCGAACCAACAGAACGGCCGCAATGCTCAATAGAAAGAGCGCCGCGACCGATGCCGGCATCACGAAATCGATGGGCCAGACAATCACCGTGCGCGCGAGGACATCGAAGAACATGGAATCTGCGGCGGGTGGATTCAGGTCAGGCGCGTCGGCGAGCGCGAGCACGGAGCTCAAGGCATTCGCGCCCTGATGCTGCAGCGTGGTGGGCGAGGAATTCTCCCAGTTGTCCAGAGGCGTGTGATAGTGGCCGACATCGCCGATGAAGGCTAAATTAAATCCTTGATACCCTGCCGCTTTGAAAACGGTGAAATCCGTATTGTTGGGCAGCATCTTGTAGACCACATAGGTCAACGAGTTGGTGACGGGCTCGAGGGTCGACTTCCCGTACAGACGCATCAGCCACTCGTTCGCCGATCCCGTTTCGAACATCAGGCTCGCCCCGGAAACGCCGCGCGCTTCCATGTTCACCGCGGCCTTGATTTGTTTCGCCAATGGATGTTCGCGGGTAAAGAGCGAGGCGCCCAGCAATCCGGCTTCCTCGCCATCCGTCACCAGCAAAACGATGGGATGCCGGGATGCGGGCAGAACTGACAGGATGCGCGCGATTTCGAGCAAATTCGCCACGCCCGCGCCGTCGTCGGAGGCGCCGGGACCGGCGGCAACGGAGTCATAATGGGCCGCCAGCATCACCGCGTCCTTGCCGGCCACATCGCCACGCGTCGCGACGATGTTGATCGGCGTGGCGCACGCGCCGAAGTCATTGCACACCAGTCCCGTCTGCAGCTCGGTGGCATAGCCCAGTGAGCGCAAGCGCTTCACGATCAAATCGCGTACGTTCGCATCAGCGGCGCTGCCGAGCGGATGCGGCACGCCGTCGCCCACCAGCTCTTTGAGAATCTCACGGGCCCGTGCGGCGGAAAACACCGTCGCAGCGGCGTCGGTTCCGAGCGGCGCAGGAGTGCGGTACGCCGCCAGCGTCGCCGCCAACAGCAGCGCAACGCCGGCGCCGGCGATGATCAGGCCACGATTTCTTCCCATCCCACTCCCCATGATCCGTTCCGCGACAATTGTTGATTGCGCCGCAGCTGTACGGGCTGCAGTTGCATGGGCTGCAGTTGTTCTAATCGCGCTGCAGTTGTTCCGCCTGGTGACGCCTGATGCCGTCCAAAATCTCCGCGTGCGCCAGTTCGAGGCCGGACCAGCCTAAAACCTTGACCCACTTGCCCGCTTCGAGATCCTTGTAGTGCTCGAAGAAATGCTGGATCTGCTTCAAGCGAATCTCCGGCACATCCTCGATGCTTCTCCAATGCGTAAATAGCGGACAGATGTCGTCGGTGGGTACCGCCAGCACCTTGGCGTCGCCGCCCGATTCATCGTCCATGCGCAGCACGCCCAGGGCGCGACAGCGCACGACCACGCCCGGCATCAGCGGAAATGGGGTATGCACCAGCACATCGACCGGGTCGTCATCGTCGGCGCGTGTCATGGGCACGTAGCCGTAGTTGGCCGGATAGTGCATCGCCGTCATCATGAAGCGGTCGACGAACAGCGCGCCGGATTCCTTGTCGACCTCGTATTTCACCGGGTCCGACGCTTGGGGGATCTCGATGATGACGTTGAATTCCTGCGGCACGTGCTTGCCGGCCGTTACGTCGTGAATGCTCATTCGATGAACATACTCGCATCCAAAGATTAGAACTACTAGTCGATCGCGATGGCGTGCGGCTGCACACCCACCGCGAAGGGCGAGCCGGCGACCGGGACGAGCGCGCCGTTGGCACTCACCGCGTACGCGGATACGTCATTGGAATTGGCATTCGCGGCATACAGAAATTGTCCCAAAGGATCGATCGCGATCGCGATCGGCAAGGTTGCGGCCGCCGTCGTGGACGACACGGTCAACGCGCCGGTGGCCGGCGTGATGGCGAATGTGGCGACTTGATTGGCCGCTTCCGCATTGGCGCCGAAGAGGTAGCGTCCGGTCGGGTCGACCGTGAGTGCCAGCGGATTCGTTCCTGCGGCGATGGGCGAGCCGGAGATCGGCGTCAAGGCACCGGTTGTCGCGTTGAGCGCGTACTCGCCAATGGTTCCAGCGGAATTGTTGGACACGAATGCAAAGGCGTTCGTGGGATCGATGGCGATCGACACAGGTCCCGCGCCGGCCGCGAACGGCGATCCGGAGACGCCGCTCAGCATGCCGTTTGCCAGGTCGATGAGGAATACCGAGATTGTGTTGCCGCTGAAATTCGTCACGAAGAGAAAGTTGCCGTTCGGATCGATGGCCAGCGAAGCCGGCCCCGCACCCGCATTGAAGGGAGCGCCGACGACCGGAGTCAAGGTGCTGCCGTTGATCATGTAGGCCGATATATTGTTGGAAGTGAGGTTTGCCACGTAGACGAAATGATCCGTCGGATCGACCGTGACGGCGATCGGGCCGGTCCCGGCCGCAACGGGAAATCCCGTCGGCGTCAACGCGCCGCTCGTGGCATTGATCGCATACATGGAAACGGAGTTGGATCCATTGTTGGCGACGAAGAGGAATTGACCGTCGGGGTCGACCGCGAGCCCTGCCGGCCCCTTGCCGTTCGCGGCAAACGGCGAACCGCTCAAAGGCAGGAGCACGCCGCTCGGATCGATGGCAAACCCAGAGATGGTGTTGGACTGAACATCGGCCACGTACGCAAATCGCCCGGCTTGCGTGCAGGTGACGATGACGTTGGTGATGCTCGCCTTGCCGATCGTGCCCGAACCATTGCGCACCGTGCAGTTCTGCGTCGGATTGGCAGGCTGCGTCCTCACGGTGACCGAATAGGCGGCGCTGTTGTCGAGCCGCGTGCCGAAGGAAAAGCCGCCATTGCTGTGGAAGGGCAGGTCGGCGCCGCCGTTGAGCTGCAGCACGAGACCCGATCCGGTCAATCCGGTCAGGGTGCCCCCGACAGTGAATCGTGCGCCCCCCGTAATGGGGCAGCCCGACAGGGCGAGTGCTGCGGCGCTTATCGCCGCGATGGCCAGTATCTTCACGAGGGCTCTCCGGAAAATTTTACAAATTGACTACATGACGCTGCGCCGAGGCTTCGCGCAATTCATTGTAAGCCTCCTCAGCAGAGTAAACTTCCTCGGCGGAATCGTATTTCATCGGAGTGACGCATGCGCTATCGCTTATTAGGCCAAACCGGATTGTACGTGTCGGAGCTTTGCCTTGGCACCATGACCTACGGCGGGAATGCGGGTATTTGGGAGGCAATCGGTAATTTGCAGCAGGACGCTGTCAACGAACAAGTGAAGTTCGCCGTTGATGCGGGTATCAATTTCATCGATACCGCCAACGTTTATTCCGTCGGCAAGTCGGAATCGTTGCTCGGCCAAGCGCTCAAGACGCTGGGCCTTAAACGCGATCAGCTGATCGTGGCCACTAAGGCCCATAGCAGCATGGACGACTCGCCGAACGGCCGCGGGCAGTCGCGCCATCATCTGTTCAACCAGGTAGATGCCAGCCTCAAGCGCCTGCAGCTCGAGTACATCGATTTGTACCAGCTGCATGGTTTCGATCCGCTGACGCCCTTCGAGGAATCCCTGTCCGCGTTGAATGATCTGGTTCGGTCCGGAAAGGTGCGGTACATCGGTCTTTGCAACATGGCGGCCTGGCAAATCATGAAATCCTTGTGCGTCTCGGAGCGCAGGAATCTGGCCAAATTCGTCAGCGTGCAGGCTTACTACACCATCGCCGGACGCGACCTCGAGCGCGAAGTTGTGCCCGTGATTCAAGATCAGAAGCTGGGATTGATGGTGTGGAGTCCGTTGGCGGGCGGCTTGCTCAGCGGCAAGTTCAGCAGCGCCGAGGACAAGGGCCCCGCCGGCGCGCGCCGCGGCGCGTTCGATTTTCCGTTGGTCGACAAGCCCCGCGCGTTCAAGTGCGTCGACGCGATGCGCCCGATGGCCAGCGCCCGCAAAATTTCCGTGGCGCAGATCGCTTTGGCCTGGCTCTTGGCCAAGCCATTCGTGACAACGGTGATCGTCGGCGCAAGATCAATGGATCAATTGCGCGACAATATTGAGTCGACGCGGGTTCAACTCGAGGATGCGGAGATCAAGCAGCTGGACGAGATCAGCGCCTTGCCGGCGGAATATCCGGGCTGGATGTTGGCGTATCAGGGACAAGCCCGTGCCAAGCCGCCGGTGAAGGAGTGATGTCGCCGATACCCGACAAAAACGCACCTCGGTGAACCAAATGACTCGATAGCCTCTCTAATCTCTGCAAAGGATAGTCATGCCATTATTCCAATCGGATGCCGTCACACGCTCGGATGCTTTCAAACGCGCCGCGCTAGGGGTGCTGCTCATCGCAGACTTCGGTCCCCGCATCGCCTCTGCGACGTTGGGCGAACCGGAAGTCACGGTTCAGACCGATGTCGCACGGGCACACGCGTCGATCAAATCCTTGCAGGATCGCGCGACCTATCGGGTGCACGAAATCCAATTGCCGTCGGGAACGTTGATGCGCGAGTTCGTTGCTCCGAACGGCACGGTCTTCGCAGTGACATGGCAAGGGCCGACCCGGCCTGATCTACGGCAGGCGCTGGGCCAATATTTCGACACCTATGCCTCGGCACCCCGATCCAAATTGGCGGATCGCCGGCACGTGCAGATTCAGCAGGGCGATCTGGTGGTGCAGGCCGGCGGTCACATGCGCGCGCTGTCCGGAAGAGCCTACCTGCTGAGCGCCATCCCCAGCGGCGTCAATGTCGGAGATTTGCACTGATGGCTTCGATGCGCGCGCTGCGCTCGGCACTCATCCTCGCTCTCGCACTATCGGCCGTGGCTTGCGGCGGCGGTGGAAGCGGTCGAGGTCTCGGTCCGCCACCGCCGCCGCCGCCGGCGACCAACGTGGCCAGCGTCATCATCGATCCGGGTCCTTCCAGCACCAGCGCCAACACGCTGTTCGCGTCGATCACGGTCTGCATGCCCGGGAGCACCACCAGCTGCCAGACCATCGATCACGTCCAGGTGGACACCGGTTCCTACGGGCTGCGCCTTTTGGCGCCGGTGCTGACCCTCATGCTGCCGGTGGAGACCTTGGCGGGCGGGAGTTCCCTGGCGGAGTGCGTCCAATTCGTCGATGGTTACAGCTGGGGACCCGTCGTGTCGGCAGACGTGAATATCGCCGGCGAAACCGCGCATTCTGTGCCTGTGCAAGTGATCGGCGATTCCCGATTCACCAACGTTCCCGCAAATTGCTCCAGCACCGGCGGCACCCAGGAAGACACCGTCGCAAGTTTTGGCGCCAACGGAATTTTGGGGGTGGGCCCATTCGAGCTGGATTGCGGAAATTGCGACACGGTGGCCTCGGGGCTCTACTATTCCTGTACCACCACGTGCAGCGAAACGACCGTGCCGGCCAACTTGCAGGTGGCGAATCCTGTCACGCGTTTCGCGACCGACAAGAACGGCGTCATCGTAGTGCTGCCGAGCGTCGCCGCGGGCGGTGCGGCCAACGTCAGCGGCTCGCTGATCTTCGGCATCGACACGCAATCGAACAATCAGTCCGGAACCCAAACCGTCTTGACCCTGGATGGCAATGCGGACTTGCTGATCACGTTCAACGGCCAGACCTTGGCGAATAGCTTCATTGACAGCGGCTCCAACGGCATCTACTTCAACGACAGCGGCATCACCAAGTGCGTGGCGCCGCCCAACGATCCTTCGTCGCAAATCGTGAATTTCTACTGTCCGTCCAACACGCTCACTCTCGGGCTCGCCATCCAGGGGATGAATGGCGTCATGGTGAACAATTTGACCTTCAGCGTGGGCAATGCCCAGACGATGTTCAACAGTAATTTCGATGCGTTCCCGCAGCTTGCGGGCACGAATCCGATCACCGGCAGCTTTGACTACGGCCTGCCATTTTTCTACGGCAAGCGAGTCGCGGTCGCCGTCGAAGGCGACACGACAGCGGTCGGCACGGGGCCCTACATCGCATTCTAATGCCTTATGCTGGAGCGGCTACCGTCGTCCGGAGAGGCAGGATAAACTGCCTCCTAAATGAGCACCACGGCACCTTTCACCGCGGCCGGCACGGGCAGTCTGCAACTCGAGTATGTGTCTTCGCATCAAATGGCGTCCCAACCCTCCGCTTGGTGGCAGGGCGTCCTCGGCGTCGTCGGCTTCGATGAGCCGCCGAACATCGATCGCGCTCGCATTCCGGTGACTGCGAGCATGGTTCGCTCGCTGCGCGCGGGCGATCTTTGCGAAGTATGGCGGGTCGCGAGTCCTGGAGTTCAGTTGTCCAGCGGTTCGGAGCACGGCAAGATACGCTGCCGCTATTCCGATGATTTGCTGTTCGGCGCGCTGTCGATCGCGGAGCAGGCCATCGATGCGCGCAGCGAGGCGGAGGCGCTGCAGCGCGCCACCGAGAGCGCATATCAGGAAATCTTCGATTTGTTGGATGACACGGCACACCCGCACGTGATCCGCATCTGGAATTATTTGCCGAACATCAATGCGCAGACCGGCGGCGATGAGCGCTATCGGCATTTTAATTCGGCGCGGCAAATGGCATTTCGAAAATCGGGGCGCGCCACGATGGGAACCGTGCCCGCCGCCAGCGCGTTGGGCTCGCCGGCCGGCAGTCCGCTTTCCATTTATTTCCTGGCGGCACGGCGCCCGCCCAAGATGATCGAGAATCCGCGGCAGACCAGCGCGTATCACTACCCGCCGAAATTCGGCAGACATAGTCCGATATTTTCGCGCGCCTGCGTCTGGGGCGAATCCGGCGGCAGCCGGCTATTCGTTTCGGGGACCGCCAGCATAGTCGGGCACGAAACCATCCATCGCGGCGATGTGATCGCGCAGACTCGCGAGACCATCGTCAACATCGGCGCATTGCTGGAGCAAGCCAATCGCATCGTCGGCTCGAGCCGCTATTCTTTGGACGGCCTGAAGCTCAAGGTGTACCTGCGCCATCCTT